>Ga0206131_10003290_pt1 | contig 18786 bp, 15 predicted proteins | sample Helgoland_Spring_FD_148636 | JGI IMG/M metagenome (GOLD analysis project Ga0206131, IMG submission 148636) | Pelagic subsurface seawater microbial communities from Kabeltonne, Helgoland, North Sea - Helgoland_Spring_Bloom_20160517_1 | ecosystem: Environmental > Aquatic > Marine > Epipelagic ...
TTATTCGGGCGGTTCATCAGTTTGAGCAACAACTTCAATATCCTGAAAAAATATGCAAACAAACAATCCATCGCACAGTTCAAGTGATCATTCCTAAAATAGGTTTTGCCATAAGCACGGCGTATCGTGCGAGATTCAGCAAACTGCAACTGCTGATCGAGCAATCCATCCACATCAATATTATCCAAATGTTTCTGGCTCAAATTATCACCATGCATTCTAAAATCAGCCACCACCTGTTTGTAACATTGAAACTTTTTCCCTGCATGCGCAAGTCGGTTATAATACTCTCCATCCATCACATACTTAAACCGCTCATTCAAAAAGAAACCTTCATCAATCGTGGTTGCTCTTCTATAGAAACAAGAAGTTGACCCTATATAACATCCCAACATAGAAAGCATGGTTTTCTGAAAAGGAAATGCTTGCATAGTCCTTATATACTTACCCTCTCCATCAATAAAGTCCCAAGCTCCATAAATGACATCCGCCTCTCTATGTTTATCCGCAAAATCAAGGAATTTCTTTAACGCTTGAGGCTTCAGGCGATCATCCGTATTGAGCCATATCACCCACTTGCCCTTAGCCGCCATGAAGCCCTTGTTAATAGCATCACTCATCCCCTTATCTGGCTCAACAACGAGTTCAACATAATCATATTTTTTTATCACTTCAAGAGTACCATCTGTCGACCCTGCGTCAAAAATCAAATGCTCATATTTTACCCCTTCCTGTACAACTACACTATCCAGCATTTCGCCAATATAGTTTGCATAATTATAACTCGCAGTGACAATGGTGATGTCTATTTGCTCCATAAAATTTACTTATCCTGTTTTACTAATTCTTCGTAATATGAAAACATTCGTTTTGCTTTCACACTCCACTCATAGTCCTCTCTTATTCTTCTAACAGATGCCTCACTATGCTGTTTAAGCAGATCCCTATTTTTTACATAAGACATCACAGCATCAACTAATCTATTCACCACCTCTTCCTTCGTTCCATTAGCATCGACAGAAAAACCACAATCTTCTAATACTGAAACTCCTGGCCCACCTCTATTCAGACATACTGTTGGCAAGCCTGATGCCATCGCCTCAAGTACTGTAAATGAGCCCGAGTCATGTAAGCTGGGGTAAAGAAATACATCGTAATCAAAATATAGTTGCAGCAATTCATTACGAGGCACTTTACCCATAAAATGCACTCTATCACTTACTCCTAAATCTTTAGATAATGACTCCAATGGCAACTGGTCACCTCCATGACCATAACAAGTTAAATTGATCTTCTTAGGCAATTTAGCTAGTGCTCTTATCGCTAGACCTAGCCCCTTCCAGTATAGTATATTCCCCACAAACAATAGTTTCAAGTCTCGGCTTTCAGAGACAACTTTAACATTCTGCGGTAGATTTACTCCTATGGTAGGAAACAATTTACAACGTTCAAAACCATGGTGAGAAAAACAACTAAACATTTCTTTAGTTGATGCTAGGATCAGAGTGGCCTCTTTATACCTTTTAAAAAAATAATGATAACGCGTCGTAAGCATTAACACTTTGTTTCTAATCCATTCTTTTACTCTAACTTTCTTAGCTTTATCAGGGAGTAGTCTAGACGGAAAATCTTCGCATCCACCAACTGGTCCAACAATCACCTTTACATCCAGGTCTGGCGCCAATCTAGCAAATGGAATTCTGTATGAAGCAATCGTCAAGTGATGAAAAATGTCTATTTCTTCATCTTTAATGATTGAATTACAGATTCTTGCTGCTGATCTATGCCATAGTGATGCATAAATACTAACACCCAAATTGCCTTTTAAAAACAACTTCTTAAATTTCATCATGTAAGTAGATAAATCATGATAGTGATAGGTGAGCTTAGGTTCTTTTTCCTTATAGAATTTTGCTATGCCTTCTCTATTATTCTTACGAGTTAAAACATGCACCTCGCAGTGTTCAGCCAAATGGTTAACCCACTGCCAACCGACTTCGGGTTCAGAGCCTTTATCTGGCTCACAAGCATAAGCAGATATTAACACTTTTATTCTCTTACTTTCCTCAGCTATCATCTCGGAAATGTCCCCTAAATCGTTAAAATAGCTGTTGGCTGGTTGTTGGGCGTCGCGTTAGCGTCGCCTTGCTTAAAACAAACCAGAACCAACAACTATGAAAGAAACTACCCTGAGAGAAGCCCTTGCACAAGCCCCGCAATTAAGGTAATACTGATTCTACTTTTCTCACTACATCACTGATTACTTTGTCAACGTTCTGATTAGAGTTAATCAAAACACCATGAGGTATAGACGCTATGTATTTTCTGTAATCTGCAACGATCTGTTTCAGTTTGTGCAATTCGACTTCTGGTTTTCTATGGTAAAGCACCTCTGCTTCCGCATCCAATAGTATTACCAAGCTTGGCTTCGGCATCAAACGAAACAAGCATGAAGCAAGTAGCCTACTTCCTCCATATCTGTAGCGCCGAGAATCTACTAATAAATCAGCGTAAAAGCGGTCAAATATGATGAATTTTCCTCGTTTACGAAGCGGACTCAAATCCCGGACATAGCTTACCCACCAAACACCTATTAATATGAACAATCGAGCGGTTGATACTAGCACTCCCCTTCTCGGTTTAGCATGCGGGTCAGAGGCAGGAGATCCAGCTTGCTTATTATCACTTATTACTGGACGCCAATGATGATAACTCACCTCGATACCTAGCTTATCTAGGTGGTCTGTTAAAGCGTCGATAATGGTACTCTTCCCAGAACCATCAGCTCCTAAAAAGGCAATCCAGGGCATATTTTTTATATTTTTCATAAAAAGCTAACTGCTTTAATTTCCACGAATCATATCTATTTTAAGAGCTTACAAAGCCAGAGTAGGTATTTGTTTACAACCTGCTAATTTGTCTTAAATATTTTCACTTAAATGATGCACTTGATTTGAGTGGAAGCTTTTTGAATACTATTTCAGCTCCATGATCAGACTGATTATTAAATATTAAATGATAGTGCTTTGAGAGCTTGGCTAAGTATTAGGAATTCAATTTTTCCTAGCTTTCCAAAATATCACTTAAATTGAACCGAGAGTGTCCTTTTTCTAAACAGCTATGACAATAGGAATTTGCATTATCAAGCCTTGTATTGAATATCAACCCTTCGCCTGAGTTCAATCAGAACATTCTTAACTATTTCGGAAACAGTAGGCTTGGCGGTAGTTCCCTCTCCTAGTACTATAGCACCGTTTACCGAGAAGTTTTCAGATGGACAAATCACAAGGTGATTTTTGCCACGAAATCGCCTTACCTGAAGAATTCTGAGGTAATCTTTCTGTTTGATAATCTGGACGTCGCCAAAATAAGGACTCATGAGGTCTCTGAAACGCTTTATATCAGCTACGCACCAATGCCTAGGATTGTATCTCATTTCAATTCCGGGTAAGCGCCATAGATAACATGCTACCTCTTCCCACCAGTGATTCAGCCATGCGAGCGCATGCCGAGGGAAATTTTTCTTTAAGGAATGTGAGAGAAGGTTTGACCACATTTTACGAGCGAAACACTCATCAACTAGATTATCCGCTTCCCCATCTATCGCTACCCTTCCGAGAGCTTCTCCTTCAGAACCAAACTTTGCCTTTAATAATCTCAAGAAGGCTTCTGAATCGCTCTCCTGCGACAATAAAAACTTCAGGTGGCGCGCATAACGCCGCTTGAAGAAACCACTCCATAGTGCGCTCGCCAACAAGCTTATCAGGGCTTCATCTCTCGGGGCTGGAATGTTCCATTTCGTCGGGTTCTTGGAAGAACGTGGCGTGTGGGTAGTTTGCCACCAACTCCCTGGTGTTGTCCGTCGAGCCCGCGTCCATCACGAGATGCTTGAGCGTCACGCCTTCCTGGGATGCCACGCTCTTGAGGCAATCGGCGATGTAGCGCCCGTAGTTGAAACTGGGGGTGACTATGGTGACGTCAATCATTGGCTAATTCGAAATTTCTCGATACCATATTCGGTGGCCTTGGCAGCTTGAAAGAACACTGCGGCGATTAGTGGACCGATTTGGGTGCGTAGAGCTAACAAATTCAAACGTCCAGTTTGCGCGCCGAGTCGAAGCTCCGCACGCACCTCGAATTCTGTTTTCGATCCAACAACTTGGATCAGCAGATTGCCAGAGTTGACTTTGCTGGCACCAAAGACATTTTCAATTTTAACATCTCCAGAACGGAAATAAGTGCCCACGTAGCGGAGCAGTCCTCGATGCAAATGCATTTTTATACGTGTTTTGATGCTGCGTCTTTTATTGGGAATCACCATCGATTTTGCGAAACTAAGATAGGTGAGAGCATCGTTGAGAAACTTTCTCGCATCTGCCTTGTGTTCTGCTTCTATGGCGATATTTGGAAGTTTCCAGTCTATGATCCCTAACGATCTGAAAAGCTTTCCCATAATCCACTTTGGAGAGAATTCGACGGGGAAACCGGGTAAAAGCGCGCGCCGCATGATGCTGAATCTCATGGCGGGAGCCAGCTTACGGATGGCGTTAATATTGGGAGGAGAAAGAGCTCCAAGGAGTTGCCCAGATAGATCACTGCCGAAAAGAAATTCAATACGTTTTCTAGCGAAGGTGATTTCGGATTCTCGCATATATAGTTCGTGAGATCGCTCTTCCATGCGGCTCCAGCATCCAGCGAGAATTTGAGTCAAAAATCGTTTTGCGAAACCAGCTTCCATTGCGAGCGGAAGATTGTGGTTAGGGTGGTGCCGAATATCTCTTTGATCCAGTTCCGCGAGCACAATTCCAGCCCATTCTAGTTTGGAAATAAAGTGCATTTCAAATGAGAGCAATGAGTCATCGAAGAGCTTCCAAAAAATCACAGGCTTCCCAGCCCACGGCATGGGTGCCTCAAGAACACCCCAGCCCTCGCCTGATGCTACGTTCGAGACGACAGAAGCAGCGCGTCCGAGATCGCTGTGTCCCACGAGAATGTCAAGATCGCGACCGACTGTATTGGGGAAATCTTCAGCACCGTGAATTATTCCAAAATTGATTTCGTTGGCGTTGAGACTCTCGCAGAGCTTAGCTGCAAACAAACACCTAACCCGCTCTGATTTCATAATACGCATCTGCTTTTCCTGTCAATAACCTGACGATACATAGATTCCATTTTTTCAGAAACTACTTCCGTAGAAAAATACTCAATTGCAACTTTCCTACCATTACGACCTTGGATGTCGGAAAGTTTGGAATTGCCAAGCATCGCAGCTACTTGCTCAGCTCCCTTTTCGGAAAAGTCATCCAGTATCAGAGCTCCTCCTGTTGTCTCCAATAGTCCCGAAATAGCGCATGCGCGTGAAATTGCGACAGGAGTTCCGGCTGCCATAGCTTCGGCAATTGAAATACCAAAACCTTCCCACCGTGATGCTTGGATATAGAGACAGCTTTCAGTGAAAACCCCAATTTTTTCTTCATCGTAGACAGCAGGATGAAATAACACCTTTTTAGCATCTCTGCCCAGTGCATCCAAGTGAGGTTTAAGCTTAACCTTCGCATCCATGCACCCGTAGAAATTAAGTGTCAATTCAGGCTCTTTCGTCACCAAGCATCCAAAAAGGGACAATAGACGATCAAGGCCTTTGTGAGAAATGTCCCCTCTGCCCAAGTAGGTGATTCTTCTCGATGGGCTGCTTCTCGGTTCTTTTGGTATTTCAACCGGATTTCCTATAATTGAAATGGGTCCCGTGTAGCCAAGTTCGCGGATTCGCTCCTCTTCAGACTCTGTAAGACAATGGATCGCAGCCGCATCAAGCATGAATCTCTTTTCAAAGAATCGCCAATATGCAGCTTTTTTCAATTTCCCTCGTCTCATTATTTGGGGGTCCAGACCTCCTTGGGGACTCCATACATAGGGTATTTTTAGATTAGAAATTGCATTCTTGGCTATGATATTCTCAGGTGTAAATACACTGTAAAAATGCGCTATATCGATAGTTTTTTCACGGTGATGGTCACCTAAAAGATTCTCGAGTTCTTTGTTGCGCCTCAAGATATTTTTCGATCGGCAGTAAAAGTGAACCATAGGCAAATTGGTCAGCTGTGAAGTTGTGCCTGTTCGTACTGAAGTCGGAGTATAAATCAAATTCTCGACGCCCCTTTCTTGCAGTCCTCCAGATAGCATTGCTCCGACGTTGGCGACTCCACAGGGTCTGTGTGTGGTAAAGCTGCCGAAATGCACAATTTTCATTGAAATGATAAATAATTAAAGTTGATGACCATGAAATCAGATGACTTGCTTATTTGGGATCATATTTATTCTTGGAAAACAAGTCTATATTTAAAAAGAAGGGTCTTGCCTAGATCAGAGCGGTATTACTCTACACCTGATTCCGCAAGTTAAGGAGGGAGATGCTAAAAATCGCATCATCCCGTGATTTTTCACTTCCCGTTGGGTTCTTAATTTACCTCACTGATGCCATTGAGGTGGTTCGTTTCCTTGGACAGGTTTTCTGACGGGTTTAGGTGTCCGCTTCAATGAGGCAACACGGTGGATTTTTATACAGTTTTATATACATCAGTATATTTCTTTATTACTACTGACGTGCACCATTCTTTTTCTGCTTTACGGCGAGCATACTTTCTTATCTCGTTTGGTAGCTTGAGACAAAGTTCTATTTTGCTACAGAGTTCATTTACATCAGGAAATTGAGCTAAATAGCCTGTTTTACCATCCTCTATTAAATCTTTCTGACTCGTCAGATCAAAGCCCACGACAGGAGTCCCACATGCCATAGACTCACTAATCGACTGCCCAAAGGTTTCCATCAATGATGGCACCACAAGGACATCAGCAGCAGAGTAAATCACAGACAATTGATCAATGTTATTAATATGGCCCAGATGAGTTACAGGCAGGGGCAATTCAGGAATTTCCGAGCTATTTCCAATCGTAACAATTCTTACTACACTGCCATCTATTTTTTTCGGAAATTGAGCTAGCGCCTCAAAGAAATACTTGAATCCCTTTACTTCATTCCTCAAGGAAACCATACCGCTCGCTCCAACCAGTATTAACTTTTCATCCGAATCTATACTCAAATTTTCACGACAGGTCTTGCGTTCTTTGGGAGTAAACACCGAAGTGTCTAATGGGCACGGTATAAGCGAATGCTTGTGCCCTTGCCCTACCATTGATTGCTGAGCGATCCGTAATGACCAATCGCACTGTGAGACAAAGGTTATATTTAAATCCTTCCATGCAGCGGCTTTTTTCTTGTATATCCACCTACTCAACCAATTGGGAGATGAAATATAATCTCCAGATTGTGAGATAATCTCCGTCACCTTAATTTTTTCAGGATAGTGTCGTATCCCCAAAACTGGCCAAAGATCATGTAAAGTCCAAACTATAGGTAGACTAATTTTACTAATGTCTGGAATACTCATCATCCCATTGCTAATCCAATGAATATGAATAACATCTGGCTTTAATTTTCGAATGGCTTTATTTAACCCGCACCCCCACAAACCCATGGTATGCACGGGAAAATGGTCATGAGCTCCTAACCAGACAGAAATTTTACGTTCTAGATACCCGGCTATCTTACGGCGTCGCTCCCTCCATCTTCCAAGTGAGAAAATATTTTTATCCTTAGTCTGTTTTTTTATTACTAGCATCGAACTCTCAATGCCAGTAGTATCTGAGGATAGCGCTTGATGAATACGATAGGCGCATCTCGCTGCCCCCCCTAATTCAGCTGAGTAACTAATGTGCAAGATTCTCATATGATCAAAATATCTTACACACGCTAGGCTAAAGCATCTCTTAAATAGTCTAAAGACATTTTCCTGCTATCGGCTATCTTTGCATTTACCTCACCCTTATCTATTTCCATTTCCAGAATACTTTCTATGTCTTGTGCCCTTTCTATGATGTGATTATGCAGTCCAGTGATATTCATAGGACCTTTAAGCTTAGTATCAGTGGCAGGTTGGGAGATCACAGCGAATTTAACCGACTCACGCATCGCATAAAGCGCCGCATGAAATGTGCCGGCTATCACATAGCTAGCATTGGTAAATAGGTCGACCCACTCAAAGGGATCCGCATCGGAAAACTGTTTATCTGCAATAGATTGATAATACCCTGTACCAATGATCTCGAGATCTCTTTCCTTTGCAAATTTTTTAATCTCAGGAACGTACTCTTCTGGTATTCTGTATGTATAAAGTAATATGTAATTTTTTATACCTAGCTTGCTTAAGCCACGATCTTTGCTCGTCAACCAAGTTGGGTCAACGACAATAGGCGTCTCTGAATGACCTGTATGCAACTGCGCAAACTTCTTGGTATTCGCATCTCTGGCACTTGTTGAAGTATACCTCTGCATAGATCGCTTTACAGTTTCTGGAACAGAATAATCAAATTGCATTTGACCACAGCTGGGGGCATAAGAAATCAGCTTGCCATTGTAGCTCTCTGGCAGACCACCAAAGTAAACTTTATCATGACCTAGAGAGGGCAATTCATAGTTCCACACGATGTCTGAACCTACGAGTATAGCATCGTACTTATTCCAGTCCACTTGCTCAGCATTGGAAGTAAAATCACTCATCGGCATTTTACGAAAAGCCCTCTGAAAAGCTCTGTTTTTTTTCCAGCTAAACAATAATTTAAAAGGATTACGGTAAACCCACGGATTAAAAGCATCTGTCGCTTGATGTGTCTTATTTTTATAGTTAATGACTTCCGCTTCATGACCCAATTTTCTCAGAGCAAGAATCATGCAGTATGCCTGAAGATAGCCGCCATGATTAAGACCTAAGTGGAAGGTTAATATACCTACTTTCATGATTATTTAGCTTTTGGCAATTACCACTGACCGAAATTGAAGATTTAGAGATAAAGAATGGTTTGATGGACTTTGCTTGAACGTTAAAACTGAAATTTATTCTCAATGACATGTGAGAATATCCTCTGGAGACCTTCTAGAGGATACGGGAACTTTCGAGTTTTCTACGGGATAGCCACAGCCAATGAGCATGATAATGCGTTCGTGATCAGGTATATCAGCAGCAGCACGCAAGGCTTTATCCTGTCGGTTCAGTACCGACCAATTGAGAGAGATGGCTCCTAATCCACCCGAGTGGAGAGCTAAAAGCAACGACATAGAAAACATGCCACCATCAATCCATGACTGATAACGTTCAGACGTTCCAGTAAATAGCCTTAGGTCACTAGTCACAACCAAAACATGGGGAATAGTTTGTCCAAACCCTCGATTTACGTTCTGTAGCGCTAGCAGTTTCTGAGCATCCTCGCTTGCGTAGGAATGAACTCTCCATGTCTGACGATTGCACACAGATGGCGTTCTCAAAGAGACCTTAACGGCTTCCTTTATCGCCTCTTTACTAGGTATTTTAGTAGGATCGAAATGACGCATGCTAGACCTACTTGAGAAAACGCGAAGGAAGGCAGCCCTGTCAGCTTCATCAATTCTAGAGAAATCTCGTATTCCTCCCTCACTCTGATTCAGACAAGATGAAGGAATCCCCAATGGTAGCTCTAAGATGTCGCTGATATCAATTCCCATTTCAGAATGACGGGCAACGTAGGCCTCCAGAACACGCCACCCAGACTCTATCTGTGTGGTTTGTTCTCCATCCCAGCGTTTCAATGAGTCTTGGAGCTGGCGAACCATAGACGATCCAAATCTAGGCCTAAATTCTGGCATACACAGCCCCTTCTCGATCACATGGTAAAGGCGAATGATATCGCTCTCCAAATGAGTAGATTCATGACCAAAGAAATTTCGCCACATTGGTAATGCTTTAAGTTGACGATAACCGTCTTGAATGATCTCTAAAAAAACTGTATGATACGTACTATTCTTTTAAGTACAATAATTATTTTGTTCATTTAAGAAATATTTATAAGATTTAATCTGGCTAATTCGAGAATAGCTAAAATTAAATGTAAAGACATTACACGCTTCTTACTTACATCACAACGTTTGACGTCTTCAAACAAACAAGAAGCCTAAAGCTTAAACCGCAGTATGTGGTAAGCCGTATCATTTGTTGATGGTTATCCCGAAAATATCTCGGAGAATATTCTTCACAAAAAAACGTAAGCTCAAGGAGAACGGAGTATTAATCTTATTTCTGTTGATAATATCCAAATATTTCTTTCGATCTGTATCATGTAGTTTGAATGTGATTGCCACTCGCGTAATGTATCTTCTACCAGGTAGTAATTCGATATAGTCAAAATAATTACTGATTTTTTTACGATACCATGATGGAGACCTGACAGTGCAGTGTGCATTTTCTCCTGAAGGAAGCATGGTTGCCGCCTTGCCGTGATGCAAATTGAAATACGCGTTATTGGAGATCGATGCGATCTCGCGCAATACGGCATCAATGTCTGCGACGGGTATGTGCTCAAGTACATCAGTGTTGATAACCAAATCGGCAGTTTGAACATTCAATGTAGAATACTCGGGTATTGAAGGGTCATATCGATAGCAGATTATCTCGGGATACCGACGCTCAATTTCTTCAATGAGTGAACCCTTGCCACATCCGTAATCTAGGATGGATTTGGGTTTTAACGCATCGATCATCACAGAGATTTCATCAATGAATTTCAGTGATGTGCTGCCGTAAGAGGGATCCTCCTGATGGAGTTGTTGATATTGTTTTATTTTATTTTCGTCAATTGTGTTCATATGTAGATTGAAATTATTGTTAACCTAGAGAGTCTAAGCAAAATATTGGGCTCTCCGTCAGATGTGCATGACGATAAAGGCTGGCATACCCTCCGAAATCGGGATTTGAGGATGTGTGAAAACCATTAATCTCAAAGCCATTTATCGATTCGAAGGGTATGTAGTCACGGAGTTTAGGTGTGAGGAATCGGGAGCGCAAATCAAATTGGATTTTGATAAGCGCAAAGGCCCTCGTTGCCCGCACTGCGGCTGTAGACTCAACAAAAATAAAACGAGTTCGGGATGTGCCATGGACATGCCCATCGCCGACGCTCCCATTGTCTATATTCTGTATCCCCGGGTGCAGGACAGATGCCGCGATTGCGAATATTTCGTTACCACGCGCCCCGCGGAGATTCATTCCACCAAGGACAGCACGTGGAGATTGATGCGCGCTGTGAGTGCTTGGGCTTCCGCGGCTCCCGCTAGTGCTGTGGCTTTGATGTTTGAGATATCCGAAGCCACAGTCCGGCGTTATGACATGGAAATGCTGGAGACGACCTTACCGCCTCTCGACCTCGATAACATCCGCAGCCTACTCATTGATGAAAAGCATTTAGGTCGCCGCCACGGCTATGTCACCGTCGTCCTCAATGGAGACACCGGTAAACTCCTCCACATGGTCAAGGGCAAGAAGCGAGAGAGTTTGGAGAGCTTTTTCGAGCAGCTCGACGCGAGTCAGAAACAGAAGATTAAGGTTGTCGGCATTGACCGCGCTGGAGCCTACCAGTCCGCAGTGACTCAACACCTACCTGGTGCTGCCATTGTCTACGACCGTTTCCATCTGGTGATGAATGTCAATCAGGCCGTGGATGAAGTCCGCAGGAGCGAGTGGCGGGCAGCCGATAAACCAGAGAAGAAGCTCATCAAACACAGCCGTTATCTTCTGCTCAAGAATCCAGAAAAACTCAGTGAATCGGCAGCAGAACGACTGAGAAGTTTGCGCGATGCCAACGAGAATATATCCACCGCCTACCAGCTCCGCGAACAGTTTCGAGTCATCTACCTTTATTAGCGTGAGGGCTGGGCTAGGCGAGCGCTGAGCTCATGGTGTGAGCTAGCTGATGCAAGCGGTCTTAAACCCTTCGAAAGGCTGGCCAGAGGCTTCCGTAAACACACTGATCGAATTACCTCATATATCAAACACCGCCTAACATCAGGACGAATAGAAGGCTTCAACAGCAAGCTGGCGCGCGCTATCAATCGTGCCTGCGGAATAGCAAACCTCGACTACCTTTATCTAAAAATGCGCCATCAATCCGTCATGCACATCTGACGGAGAGCCAAATATTGTAGATTATCGCCAATTTGAGAAATCACGACCTAAGAGTTTTGAAAGCAGGGAAATTTCGCCCGAGAACTCTTCACGTAACTTAGACCTGAACTCGGACTGTAGTTCTTTGCGACGCGCGGGCTTTTTACCCAAGCGGCTAATAGCACTAAGAAGTCCAATTTTCGGTTTAAACGGGAGCCTGTGAGTGCTCTCCTTCAAAAATTCGAAGACACGACGTGTTGTCTCGCTTCTCCATGCAGAGTTCTGTTCAAGGTGTGGCACAGGGATTTCTGCTAGTTCTGGTAATTCGAGAAAACGAAGGAGATCCCTTTTTGTTTTCTCCATATTCTTCCTTAAATCGTCATAAATAATGACATGCAGATTCTCAGAGCTAACTTGTTTCATTAATCGTTCATACTGCGTACCTAGCGATCCGAGTTCACGATATTGAAGAACCGCTTTACGGATGACCTTTTTCGGTAAGCGTTCTCCTTTTTTTCGCGCCTCCTGCGCGTTCCATGCCTCCTCGAAATCGGAAATATTTTCGTGGCGCATACCCACTCTAACTCGAGCGGCGTGCATGGAAGTGACAATATCAATGGGATTGCGTACCAGCGCGATGAATTTAGCATCGGGGTTGTATTCAAGAATATTCGCCACCGCGCATTCCGACATAAGGTATAGTGGCGTGCCCTCTCCAACTATTTTATGTTGAATAGGATCATAATGAGAGAAATATCGCTCGTGATAATCTTCGATTGTTTCTGGTATGCTATCATCCCCAGCAGGTGTATCCGTGCAAAAATATGTTGGCTCCTTGGGATTAGCAAAGCAAACATCCGGATGCATGGATAGATACTGTGCTAAAGAGGTCGTAGCACAACGAGGGGGACCGATGAGAAAGAAGTTTACTATCATGATTTTATGTTGGTTTCTGGTGCCATGGGTATGCGAAATGCTGACAAGCCTTTGCAGCTAGTATAAATGCCAACATTCAAGGGTACAGAAGCGAGTACGAGGGTTTGCCAAGATGGGATAAGAAGGCGCGCATCTAGTAATATGATTGAAGGTCCATCTGGAGGAATATTGGCAATAATAGTACCTATGATAATGACAAGGATCCCTGATATGATTGCTTGAATTGCGATCTTGTGAGATATTTGGTGTCGTGCGTATCCGCAGTTTACTGTTCCGCGAAAATAGCCGTAAACACCATTAAACAGCGGCGCAAAAGCAAAGGCTGCTGCGATACCAGTCAATCCGAATTCACTCCACAGAAATAGCCCTAAGCCTAGGGTAACAAGTAGTTTGAAAACCGATATCGCTGCATTTTTTCCGAGATTTCCTGAAATTGGCATGAGAATACGAAAGTAGCCTGAGATCGGAATCGTGATCATTGCGAGTGCGAACCATAAGTTTCCATATTCATCGATGTAAAATCCACCTCCCGTAAGAAAATGTACTAGCATTGAGTTACAACTCAGCACACCAGCTGCCGCTATCAATGAGATTCCGAGGGTGATCTTTCCGACTTGTTCATGTTTTTTCCTAAAGCTCTCTGTCTGGCCTGAAACATATAGACGCTGTAATCCAGGATAGAAAGATTGGTAAGTACGTCCAACCAAGCCTGATAAAAGAAGTGGTCCTTTCCAAGAAAAATTATAGATAGGAACGGACGAGAGGTTACCCAGCCGTGCAATCATTAGTGCGGGTAACGTTGCCATCATGGTATCGATAAGGCCGATGACGGTCAAATTACCGCTGAACCCGAAGAGTCTTCTAAATCTACTCCGTTCGAACCCTGTACGGTCATAGCGAGGACGATCAGGAGATTGCCGTATGAGTAGATAATAGGCAATCCAAGTGGCCGCCTGACTGGCAGCAAGAGCCCAGAGATATGCTCTCAGCCCATACTCTGCACGTAGTAGCAGATAAAATACTGCAAGATTCAGCCATGGAGTGACTGCCTGTAACAGAGGCACCCAGTAGAAGCGCTCTTGAGCCATCAGAAGGCCTGGAGCTCCTCGCATCAAAAGACTTAACCCTGTGATGATCGCACCAGACATAAAGACCCATCGTGCTTCTTCTATCAAGTTCGTTGGAACATTCAGAAATGTGATCAACGTTGGTGCTAGCAAAAGACCGATAATAGCAATCAAGCAACCTTGGCAAAACAAAACGGCACGCGTAGCTGTCCACCAACGATTGATTTCATCCCGATCTCTTTGGGCGACAGAGTCGGCCATCATCCTACCAGTTGCTCCCCCTACCCCGAGATCCATCCAGACAAGGTAACCAAGAAAAGCACTGACAACAGTCCAAACGCCAAGTTCTTCTTTAGTAAGATATGAGACGGCGACTGAAATAGTCACCAGTCCCCAGACCGCAGTTGAGATGAAAGCTAAATAAGATGCAGCGGCTGTGCGGAATGCGCGACTATTTTTGAGTCTTTTCCTTAAACTTCGCAATCTAGTTATCTTGAGACTAGTTAGAGCTATCATTTGCGTGATGACAAAAAGGTTCTCAATTTTTGAGTTGCTGATAAATGGCTCAAATGTATTCCTATCCCATCAGCAATCAATTCATCCACCGCTCCTAGATTACGGATCTCAGCCTGCACCCAGAAAATGGCCCTGCCAGTTTCCTGAATATCTAGAAGAAGTGAGGACCATGAAGATCCCACAGCGTGAGCCCATTTTAGATCATCATGTAAATGGCGAGATGAGAAATCCTCGACTTCAATATTCGCTTCATCTAGTTCATTATGGAAGCGCTCGACAGCACTCGGATGAGGACGAAAGCGAAATGAGATATCACTACCAAGATCCAGCTGAATCTTGCGAATGACAGCAAGGTCTGCCATGCGCATCTCTTTCGTGTAGGAAGTTTCTAGACCTGGACCGAGAAAAAGAAAATGAATTGGCATCTGATTATCGATTGTCGCGGGATCTAAAACTCCAATCGTTTCGGCCAGCTCCAGAGCTTCTGGATTTTTCTTCACACGAGGTGTGCAGAAGTTAGGAACTCGTTTTTTGAAGAAACGGACGTCGCCTGGTGTCATACACCATAGTTCAGTCGATAGCGTAGACTGTAATGAGGCATGTCTTAGTCCGTGAACCCAATGAATCCTTTGGGGAACTTTTTTTTCCTTTGCAACATAAAACATCGCTTTAGCTACTTCTGATTTTTCATAGGTAGTAACTACAAATTCAGTTTCTTTGGTTATTTGATTTCCCCAAAAATCACGCCATGCGAAAAAACGAATTAGATAGGCTCGAATAGTTCCCCACTGGGTAGAGTTTATCTCATCAGGCAAGACACGTTTTAACAACCTAACTAATTTGACAGTATCAAAAATATGTCTAAGAGTAGAGTGTTTGCACCACACACATTCAATGCTGTGTAATCTGTCTTGATCGATAGACTTAACCCCATCAGCTAGTTCTGGCCCAGTACACCACGCTGTCCAATTGGAACTTTGTCTCTCTTTCCGAAGCAAGAAATTCATTCGGCCTGTATGATTGTTACGGCGGGACAAGATCAAGAAGTGACGCCGAGCCTTCGGGAAGAGCCCCTCATCATGCCCCCTAACTTTCTTACGGTCACGTAAATAGTTATAACAAAAAAGTAATAACCAGCCTCCGGGAATAAGGTAAATTATATCCTGCCGTTTTTTGTGTCCGTAGTACGCGCACATAAAAAGAGCGTCCCTAACATCCCACAACAATTCAGCATCTTCACGGCAGGGCTCCAATCGTTGCTGGAACTCTTCAAATTGTTCGTTTGAATAATTCATGGTAAATACCGCACACCAAACAGACCTCAAATCACTCTAAACCTCGCTAGATTTCCCCAATGCTACATCCTCGCCATCGCTAACCACCGCGGGTCTATCTGGGAGGCCTATTCCCTTTTTACGATAAGCTGGCAGCGGTAGGTTATTTTCCAATAATCTTAACATTCCTGAGCCTATAAACAAAACGACAGCTGCCCGACCAAACTCACCATAAATCAAAGTAAAAAATACGGGAAACCAGATCAAGGGGATACCAATAAACAAGGCCACCGGAAACCACTCAGTTCCCCGGCAACGTTGAATTTGGCGATGCGCATACACTACGACACGAATCTGAAATATCATTAATAAAGCAAGGCCAAAGTATCCAATCACCCGGATCGTTTGCAATGGACCGCTGTGGTAGTCCGCATTTGCCAATAAGAACTCACGATGAGCATCGAAACCTGATAGCCCAGTACCTGTCATCTGGGTGAGCTGCAGCGACTGCTGATAGCCGAGTTCTCTGGCAGTAAAACCCAGGCCATCACCAATCCACTTGTTGCTAATCCAACGGTCAGTATATAGAACCTCTTCCCATAATTCAACCCGCCAATCGGACGAAGCCTCAGCATCACTTACATAACGTTCTTCCCACGTGCCCGGCAAGAAACTCAGTGAGCGCTGAATATTTGGAGGCAATGGAGCCACTAGATTAACTACTATGAGAGCAATCAAAGCCAATGCCCCTAGGCCGAATGATGTCAGTAATTGTTTAATTCCCCCATAATAATAAATACCGACAAGAAAAGTAAGGCCTATGGCAGCAACATCATTTCGAAAGCCACTCATTGCAGCCGCACCAAAACAAATGAATAAGAGCGGCAGCCACAGCGGATGGAAGCACGCAAGGAAGGGCGACTTAAAGGAACTGATCCACAAAGACAGATTCTCACTAAATATACCCAAATAAGAAATACGGGTTGCTTTACCAACATCCTCGACTTGGTCAGAATAACTTGCCTCCACCGTTCCAGCAGTCCCCGTGTAGTAGCCAAGAACCGGGATAGCTCGCCCTAATACTGATATTACTAAGTTAATAAGTCCTCCTATAATTGACAGCCATACTGCATAGCGAATTTCCTTCGCTGGAACTCGAAGCCAACACAGTAAAAATGATGTTAGAATCGCAGCTACAAATAATACATAGGGCTTCGCTCCTACTGTTGAACCGCCAAATACATTAAACCCAACAGGATTGCGTATATAAACCTGAACAACCATCGCGAAAAGCAACAACATCCAAATTTCAAGTTCTCTAATCTGTATCTTGCAATTCAGCCTTCTGATAATGAGCTGCAATGCAGAAAATGAAAGCACGAGAGCTTGTGCAACAAGCATAGTAGTGGGTCTTCCTGGGAAAGAGAAGGTCAAACTCATGGCTCCCAGAAAGGGTATGAGCAGCCACACCTTCGTTCCCATTGCCAAGCAAACAACAATAACACTAACACCAACAACCCAGGCTATAGTTTCATATTGCGCGGTGACCACATTAATCCCTACAAAAACGGCTACGATTGACGCAACAAATATTACAAAAATTACTTTATGATTATGCATGCTTTTTTAAATTGAAACGATGTCGTGCATACGAAGAAGACCCAGCAGCTGGCAGGATACATCAACGACAGGCAGCACATAGACTTTGTGATCTCTCGATTCCATCTCTTCAAGAGCATCTCCTAGAAATGAGTCCGATAGCGTCATCTTAGGGCTGGTTGTCATCACTTCGCCCACGAGAGTTTCGGGTTTGGTTCCCTTCAGATAATGGCGCCTTACATCCGCCTCTACTAAAATACCCAAGAGTTTATCATGCCTGTCACAAACCATCACTGCACCCAAACGGCCAGTCCCTAATGATTGTATAGCTTCGACAAAACTCTGCTCGGGTGTTACTACAGGAACTAGCTCACGTGGCTGCATGACATCCGATACACGGTATAGCAACCTCCGTCCAAGATTACCACCAGGATGGAACACCGCGAAGTCCTCTTTGGCAAAACCGCGAGCCTTCATTAAGGCCGAGGCCAAGGCATCACCAATAACCAGTGCAACGGTCGAACTTGTCATAGGGGCAAGGTTCAAGGGACAAGCCTCACGTTTGATCGCAGCATCTAACACAACATTCATCTGCTGCGCTAAGGCTGTATCATGATTTCCAAATATACCAATTCGCTTGGCGCCAATCTTACGGATAGATGGGAGCATCCTCGCCAGCTCTGGAGTACCAGCGCTATTAGAAAGCATTAGCACTACATCTTGGGAGCTAACCACCCCCATGTCACCATGTAATGCCTCACCTGCGTTTAAGAATACTGCAGGGGTACCTGTGCTAGCAAGAGTAGCTGCAATTTTATGCGCTATAATTCCTGACTTACCAATACCAACTATGACCAGTTTTCCAGTACATTTCAGGCAAATATCCACAACGACGTCAAAATTCACCCGTAACGCGGATATCACACTTTGAAGAGCTTCTATCTCTTCACTAAAAACACGCTGTGCTTCTTGATAATAAGACATCGAATGATCAGGCGGGCTCATTATATTTTGAATGACATCATGGTTTACATGCCAAGACTTGCAATGACATAAGGCAAAGATATGCGGTAGAGTATCAACCCAATTATTAGAAACATGAGGGAAAACCTGAATACGATTAGGGCATTCATGAGATAGGATCGAAAGACACTAACCAGCTAAGCCCGCGTGATATCCAGAACCGAATTGAGCGGGTTATACCCTATTACTAGGCTCAGAAAACCCGACTCAGGAATCGTGAATACGACGGGGTCAAAAAACATCTGGAATATGAGCGCTATTTGTAATCCCATACTCACATTTTTATAGAGCATTTCAACAGGGGGCAACAGTATCCCGAGCGCGTAGCCGAGGATTACTACGACA
>Ga0206131_10003298_pt1 | contig 18751 bp, 28 predicted proteins | sample Helgoland_Spring_FD_148636 | JGI IMG/M metagenome (GOLD analysis project Ga0206131, IMG submission 148636) | Pelagic subsurface seawater microbial communities from Kabeltonne, Helgoland, North Sea - Helgoland_Spring_Bloom_20160517_1 | ecosystem: Environmental > Aquatic > Marine > Epipelagic ...
AGTGCTATTAGAAAAGAGGTTTTAGGTATGTCAAAAGGCGGCACAACATCAGGCAGCACAGAAATTCCAGCATGGTTGGAAAATGCAGCGATTGAAAACATCAACAAAGCGCGTGACGTATCTCAGATTGGCTATGTGCCTTATTACGGGCCTGATGTAGCAGCTTTCTCACCTATGCAGCAACAGTCTATGCAATCTACGGGTAACGCTGCTAGTGCCTTTGGATTGGCCCCACAAGGCTTTAACGCAATGGCTGGTATGCCACAAGCAGAAACCTTTGCAGGCGGCTTACAGGGCTATTCTAGTGCGCCTTTGTATGAGCAGTCATTAGACAAGCTATTTGCTAATGCGCCAGCGCAGTACAATGCTATGGCTGATATGGTCATTGACCCATTTACAGGCGCACGTTCACGCAATAACTACGGCAATGCAAGCCCTGTTATGGGCATGGCTAGACCTAGTATTAATGGTGGTGGCGGCATTGGTGGTGGTAATGCTCCTTTTGTTGACCAAGTACACGCAGATCGAATGGCTGGCATGAACAATGGAGGTGAACATTATGGCGTTAATCGGGAGTACAACCCATACGCTGGAGTTATGCCAGATGGTTCAAATAGCTATTATGATATGAGTTTTGGTGAAGATGGGCGCAGAGAAATAGGAATGGGTGAAAGCATTGGTGAGTTTTTACTTGGTGGCCCTAGTAGAGCATTTGATGCAGTTGGCAGGACTTTGTTTGACATATCTGGTGCTGGTTCACCAACCATGACACAGAAGGAATCTGTAGAAAGAATAAACCGATTAAATTCTGGATATAACTCTGCAAATGATGTGACGGCTGTTCAAACAGATGTAAATGGCAATCCATTAGGTGGTTTTCAGCCCTATTATCAACCTAATGTTGGGATGGTTTATGTAGACCCTAATCTTGGTGGTATTCAAGGAATTGATGGTGTACCTGATGATCTTGGTGGTATTCAAAGAGCGCAGTCTTTGGCAGCAGCCAGATTGCAGGCTGATAGGCAACGTGCGCTTGATGTGGCACTGGCCCAACAAGAACAAGAAGATTTAATTGCTGCTGGACTTATCGAAAACCCTATATCAAACGCAGTAACAACGCCTTATGTTGCGCCAGTTGTTAGAAGCACAGTTAACTCAGGCGGCAATGGTACAGGGGCAGCGCAAAGGGCTGGCGGTTATGCAAAAAGCAAAGCACCAGGCGAAGCTGGTTCAAGATTCGGATTATAAGGAACAAGATTATGGCAGGCTCACCAACAGGCGGTTTTAACGTCAATCAAGCAGCAGCAGGCGGCATACAACAGGCAGGAATGGGTGCAGCACAAGGCATGAATTATCGGCCTATGGCAATTACTGCGCCAACGCAAGATAGTTTGCAGCAGTACACTAATCCGTATGAGACACAGGTTGTGAACCAATCTCTTGCTGATTTAGAACGCAGCCGATTAATGGCCCAGAACGTAGGTGGCGCACAAGCAAGCGCAGCTAACGCATTTGGTGGTTCACGACAGGGCATTGCAGAAGCAGAAACCAATCGGGCCTTTGCAGATCAAGCAGCCCGTACAGCGTCAGGATTGCGGCAGACAGGCTACCAGAACGCGCAGACAATGGAACGCCAAGCGCAAATGCAAAACCAGCAGGCAGGCTTATCGGGCGCACAACAGCGTTTAAATGCAGGCCAACAGTTAGGCAGTTTGTCTAACCTTGGTTTTGGCATGGGCCAGACTATTCAAAGCCGTATGGATCAGCAAGGCGCAATGCAACAAGCATTGAATCAACAGCTTATTAACGCAGGCAAGAATCAATACGCTGGCTATACTGGCGCACCAGCGCAAAGCCTACAGTATTTGTTACAGGCCGTAGGTGGCGCACCAACTCCACAGAATACAACTCAAGGGTATTCGCCTGGTTTGTTTGATTATTTGACGTTGGCTGGAACAACTTACGCTGGCATAAAGTAAGGAATTATAATGGGTTTATTAGATAACATCGGAAACAAGCTATCTTCAATGTCAGACGATGATAAGCGAGGTTTGGCTCTGGGCTTGGCTCAAGGCTTTGCAGGCATGAGTGGCAATCCCAATGCTAATAGCATTATGGCTGGTATTCAAGATCAGCGAAAAGTTTTGGCGGCTAGGCGAGAAAAAACTAACGCTTCTGAAAAGCTACAAAGTCAAACAGCTATGGCTTTGCAAATCCTGTCAAAAGAAAAGTTTCCTATGATACATGACGCTTTAAGGGCAGGGATTATTTCCCCTAGTGACGCTGTTACTGCTGCTAGAAAAGGCGGTGACGTTAAAGTGGTTGGAAAATCATTAGTATCTATGGATGGTACTGTTTTATACACAGACGCCACTGCAAGTGATAACAAAGAACCGCCAGCAATGATTACTTTAAGAGCTAGGGCAGAAGCCGCTGGTCTTAAACAAGGTACGCCCGAGTATCAACAATTTATGATAGAGGGTGGAGCTAAGAAAGGCATGACCCTTACCACAAATCCAGATGGTACTTTTACAATGACTCAAGGTGGTGCAACAGTTAAACCGCTAACTGAAACACAAGGTAAAGCCTCAGCTTTTTATACAAGAGCCACATCAGCAGGGCAAATAATTGACAATCTTGAGGCGACAGGAACAGACTTTGGGCAATGGGTGATTGGTCAAATACCTTTAACAAACTGGGCCTCTTCCGCAGAATTTCAGCAACTAGACTCTGCAAAAAGAGATTGGATAAGTGCAGTATTGCGACTTGAATCTGGTGCTGCTATTGGCAAGGATGAATTTTCCAACTATGACAAAGCATTTTTCCCACAAGTAGGCGATAAGCAAGTTACGTTAGACCAAAAAAGAAATAGCCGAAGTTTAATTGCTAAAACCTTACAAATGCAAAGTGGAAGTGGTGCTGCCCAAGGAAATAACGCAAACGCAATACAAGTTAAACGCTATAACCCAGTAACTGGGAAGGTTGAGGTAGTTACCCCATGATAGAAATACTTGGCCCAGATAATCAACCTGTGCAGTTTGAAGATGGTACTGACGATGCAACCATTGAAAGGGTAATGGCTGAACTTTATCCAAACCCTTCTGCACAACAAGCCCCATCAGCAGATTGGATGCAGAATCTAAAAGAGCGTGACTATCTACAACAAGCACCATTGACTGCTCAAGCATTAAAGGTAGCAGAGGGCATACCGCTTGTTGGTGGGTGGATACAAGATATAGCAGGCGCAGTATCACCAGAACTTCAAGCAAAAACTAAAGCTGTTTCAGAAGCAAAGCAAAGCCAAGACCCTATTGAAAGCACTGCGCTGCAAGTTGGTGGTGCTGTAGTTCCTTCAATAATTGCTGCGCCCGTTGTTGCTCCAGCATCATTTGTTAATTGGTTATCTAAATTGCCCACAGTGCAAAAAATGGTAGCCGTAGGTGGCAGTGGTGGATTACTTGGCCTGGTAGAAGGTGCGGTAAGTGGCGCAGGCAGAGGCGGTGAAGATGGGCGCATGGAAGGTGCAGTCGAAGGTGGAAGCATAGGTGCTGCTGGCGGTTTGTTTGGTGGTTTATTGCCTCCAGCCGTTATTAAAGGTTATGAAAATTTAAAAGTATCCTTTAGAAATGTTGGGGCAGAAGATATTGCAAAGTCTTTAAATATATCAATTCCATCAGCGCAAGTATTATCAGCTACATTTCGGGATGCTGGCACAGATATTAAATCTGCGCTACAAAACATTTTCAACGCTGGTGAAGAGGGTATGCTTGCTGATTCTGGGTTTGCAGCACAGGCTTTGCTTGATGCCGCAGCGTCAACAGGTGGCAGGGCTTCACAGATAACCTCAGAGGAAGTTACAGGGCGAGCAGCTAGGCAAGGTGCAGCACTATCAACTTCTATGGATGATGCACTAGGGGTATTGCCTAAAGTAGACGATCAAGCAGCAGACGCTTTAGACATGGCAGAAAACATTGCTTCATCTACAAAAGTTCAAAGGCAAGAGGCATACGATCTAGCCTATGGAACACCTATAGATTTTAGTTCAACAGCAGGCAGAGAAATTGAAAGGGTTTTTGATGCATTGCCTGATCGCTTTAAAGGTGCTGCTATAGAACGAGCTAACGAAAAAATGAGGCTTGAGGCATATAAAACTGGCAAGCCACAACCAAAGCAAATATTAGCAGATATTGCAGACGATGGAACTGTTAGCTTTTCAACGATGCCAAACTTGCGTCAGTTAGATCAAATTAAGCAGGCAATCGGTGAAGTTGGTTTTAAAGAAGTTGATAACTTTGGGAGACCAACAGCAGACGCTTTAGATGCAGTAAATTGGTATCGTGAAATTTCAAATAGACTAAAGGAAGCGTCACCAGAGTATAGAAAAGCAGTTGAGTTGGGCGGTGATAAGATTAGTTTAGATAATGCGCTTGAACTTGGCTTGGGAATGTTAAAGCCTGGTATGTCAGCAAGGGACGTTGCCAGAGCAATGAAAGGTGCTGAAAGTGTTGAAAAACAATACGCAAAACTTGGAGTAAGAAGTGCTGTTGATGATTTAATAAACAATGTTAAAGCAACTATTGCCTCCCCTGACATTGACATAAATACACTGCGAACAGTTTTTACTCAGCTATCGTCTAAAAATTCTCGTGACAAAATAAAAATACTTTTAAGTGCATCAGAAGCTAAACAATTATTTAAAGACTTAGATCAAGCACAAATGTCGTTAGCTTTAAGGGCGGCTGTTGCAATGAATTCAAAAACTAGCATTAGAATAACGCAAAAAGAAATGGTCGATGAAATGACTGATATTGGCGCGTTTGCTCATCTTCTAAGGTTAGAGCCAGCAAAGGCAAGTCAAAGTGTGGTGCAGAAAGTTACAGGTGAAACAGATGCGCTCAGTGTTGCAGCAAAGCAAGAAATATACACCGACATAGCAAAGGCTTTAACCCAGATCAAAGGCAAAGAGGCTCGTACTGCTCTTAAAGTAATAATGAGGGCGTCAAAAGCCGAGCAAGTAAGTGATGCAGAACTTAAAGCGGTTAGTGATTTACTGCTTGCTAACTCAGGGTTTGCGTCAATAGCTGCTTTTTCAGAGTTGGGTCAGTCACAAGTTAATGGAGAGCAGTAATGCCTAAAATGTCACAACAGGATATTCAAAGCGCAATTAAAACGGCTATTCAATCAGCCATTGATTACGTTGATTCAGATATTGCAGACCAACGTGAACGCGCTCAAAGCTACTTTGACGGCAATGTTGACCTAGAGCATGAAGATGGTCGTTCACGCGTAGTGTCTACTAAGGTGCGTGATGTGGTGCGTGGTGCTAAACCTAGCCTGATGCGTATTTTTATGAGCAATAATAAGTTTGTGGAATTTACGCCCAAAGGCCCAGAAGATGTGGCTAATGCAGAACAAGCTACAGCTTATTGTCATTGGGTGTTTAACAAAGTGGGCGGCTATAACGTATTAAGTAATGCCATACATGACTCCCTGGTTAAAAAAGTAGGCGTGGTTAAAGTCTGGTGGAACCAAGAAACCATTGCTAAAACTTACACCTATGAAAACTTGTCAGACCAAGAAGTACAGGTATTGGTTAATAAAGAAGGTGTTGAAGTTGTAGAACATCGACAAGAAATAGAAATGGAAATGGACGAGTTCGGCTTAGACGTTGAACGCAATGTTCACCACATGGTTATTACGCACAAATATGAAGAGGGCGAAATGGTCATTGAGGGGATTCCCCCAGAAGAATTTTTCATTGATGGTTCAGCCAAGTCGATTGATGATGCGTATATTTGCTGTCACAGAAGCGAGAAACGCGCAGGCGATCTAGTGGCAATGGGTATTGACCAAGACGTTGTGGATAATCTAAACGGCTCAGATAACGATTCATTGATTGGCAATGTTGAAAAGATACAGCGATTTGGTGATGAAGTTCAAGACGATGAAAGTGTAGAAAATGACCCATCTATGCGCCTGGTTCTTGTTACAGAGGCTTATCTACGCATTGACGCAGAAGGTGACGGCATACCCACTTTGCACAAGTTCCTTTGTGGCGGCACTGATTACGAAGTGCTTGAAATGGAGCCGTGGGACAAAGCCCCCTTTGCTGATTTTCATGTTGACCCAGAACCCCACGCTTTTTATGGACGCTCATTAGCTGAATTGGTGATTAACGATCAAGACACCACCACTAGTGTATTACGCGGCATTTTAGACAATGTGGCGTTAGTAAACACCCCACGTTTAGAGGTCCATGAAGATTTGGTGGAAATGGACGATGTGCTGAATAACGAGATCGGTGCAATCATTCGCAGTGAGCAAATAGGGTCGATTAACCCATTAACAGTGCCTTTTGTAGCAGGCTCCACACTGCCAGCATTGCAATACCTTGATATGCTAGTTGAGGAAAAGACAGGCATTAGTAAAATGAGCATGGGCCTTAACCCCGATATGCTTCAAAACACTTCTGCCACCGCAGCAGCATTGACCGCACAAGCTGGCGCAGGCCAAGTTGAAGTCATGGCTAGAAACCTCGCAGAAGGGACAAAGCGGTTATTCCAGCTAATGCTACACGTTGCCGTTAAAAACTCGCCAGACGAGCAAATGATGCGTTTAAACGGGCAGTTTGTACCTGTTGACCCTGCCATTTGGGATAGCTCAATGGATATGGAAATTAATGTCGGTTTAGGCACTGGGCAAGAAGATGCCAAGGCCGCAGCATTGATGCAGACTTTCCAGACTCAACAGCAGATTTGGCAGACCTACGGGCCTCAGAATGGCTTAGTTTCAATGACACAAATGCGTAACACTTTATCAGATACTTTGGCATTAAGTGGGTTCAATAACGCTGATCGTTATTACGCGCCTATGAACCCAGAAAGTGAGGCTCAGTTAATGGCTCAAATGGCAGAGCAGGCCGCACAAGCTGCGCAGGGTGAGCAGGGAGACCCAATGGCTCAAGCATTGATTCAAGCTGAACAGATCAAGGCTCAAGCTAAGATGCAGGGCGATCAAATGCGTCTACAAGGCAAGATGCAAGGTGATCAAATTAAGATGCAAGCTGATATGCAAGTTAAAGCCGCACAAATGCAATCTAAGCAGGGTCAAGAACTGGCTGAATTGCAGCTTAAATATCGTGAATTGCAGGCCAGTGATGATTTAGAACGTGATCAAATGAACCAGGACTTGCTTGTTGAAGCCGCTAGGATATTGGGTCAATACGGCACAGCCGTTGACGTTGAGCGCGTTAAGTCAATGCAGGCAGCCCCACGAATGGGTAATGTTCAATGATTTTAAAAGAGCAGGCTAAAAATTTACTATCGAATGAGACTTTTTTGGAAGTTTTTGTTAGTCTACGAACAAATCAGTGTAATGTTTTCTTACATTCCAAGGCTGATGAAGTTGAAAAACGAGAAGAGGCCCATGCAATGTTAAGGGCTTTAAACGAGTTCGAGAATGTCTTGAAGCGTGTAGTTACCGATCAAGATATGAAAGATAAACGTCTTAAAAAATAGGATAGCACCGTGGAAACGACTACCCCAGTAAGCGTAGAAAGTGCAGCAGAAGCACTATTGGCTCAAGTAGAGCCAGAATCAACCGAAGTTAACGAAACTGAAACCGAAGTGGCAGAAGTTGAAGAAACCGAGGTTGAGCAAGAATCAGAGTTGGAAACTGACGATGATGCAGAATATGCAGAATTAGAAGATGAAGATAATGATGAAGTTGAATATGAAGAGTCGGACGAGGAACAAGCCGATCAAAGTGGGCCTGAGACATTTTCCATTAAAGTTGATGGTGAGCAAGTGTCAGTAACCCTAGATGATCTAAAGCAGAGTTTTTCTGGACAACAATATATTCAAAAAGGAATGAAGCAGGCGGCAGAGGCGCGAAAGCAAGCGGAGGAAGCCTATAACGGCTTAAACCAACAGCGACAGCAACTTGACCAGTTTATGCAAAGAGTAGGGCAAAAAGGTTTGATGTTAGAACCCACTCCACCCACAAAAGAACTTCTGAATAGTGACCCGTTAGGGTATATCGAAGCAGATGCGACTTATCGTGAAGAGTTGGGCCAATATCAAATTGAACAGCATGAATTAAAGCAGAACCATGAAGCAATGAAGGTAGAGCAAGCAAAGGCTGATAAAGCCAACTTGGACTACAATTTTGCTGAACTCAAACGAGTGCTTCCCGATTTTGCGGATGCTAATAAAGCAACCAAAATGAAGGAAAAGTTACTCAAGCAAGGTATTGCAGAAGATTATACTGCCGAAGAAATTGGCGGCATTATTGATTACCGCGCAATGCGAGTTCTAAACAAGGCAAGGCTTTATGACCAAATAATGGCAGGCAATTCAACAGTTGAATCTAAGCTGAAAAAAGCCCGTCCATTAATGAAAGCTGGAACTAAGAAGATGCCCGATTCAGCAGCAAAGAAACAACGCCAGCAACTATCCAAGTTGAAAAAATCAGGCAGCATACACGATGCAGCCGCATTATTGTTCAATAGTTAAATTTAAATCATTTAGGAAGAATTATCATGGCACAACCAACTAACACCTTTGACACCTACGATACAGTGGGCATCAGGGAAGATTTATCAAATGTTATCTACGATGTTTCCCCAGACGAAACTCCACTGTTAAGTTCTATGGCTAAAGTTAAAGCCACGAACACTTTCCATGAGTGGCAAACCAATGCGTTACGCGCAGCAGCGAATAATCACCATGTGGAAGGGTCGGACACAGGCGCAACCGCAGTTTCCCCGACAGAACGCTTGGGCAACTACACCCAAATCTTCAAAAATTCTGTTATCACTTCTGGCACAAACGATGTTGTTGATGCTGCTGGTCGCGGTAATTCAGAAATGTCATATAACATAATCCGCGTTGCCACTGAGCAAAAGCTGGATATGGAAAAGGCATTGTTTGAGAACGTAGCGCGAGTTGCTGGTAACGCCACTACTGCTCGTAAATTAGCTGGTTTAGGTGCTTGGTTATCAACCAACGTAACCAACATCGGTGCTAACGGAGCCAACCCTGCTGGTTCTGTTCCTGGTGCGACTGCTCGTACTAACGGGACACAATCGGTGTTCAATCAGACTAAGTTCGACACTTGTATGCAATCAGTTTGGGAATCAGGCGGCAAGCCAGACACTGTCTACCTTTCAGCTTTCCAAATGGCTAAGGCTCTGGGCTTCGACGGCAATAACAATCAACGACAGAATGGTGCGGTTGGTCAAGTAAACAACAACATCGCAGTCTATCTAACGCCTTGGGGCAGTGTGTCGTTCCAGCCAGTGCGTGAGAACCGCTCGCGTGATGTTTGGATTATTGAGAAAGACAAGTTGGCACTCGCCACTTTACGTCCAATGAAAAACGAAGCGTTGGCTAAAACTGGCGACAACGAGCATCGTCAAGTGGTTTGTGAGGCGACTTTGGTCGTGCGTTCACAAGCCGCATTAGGTCTTGTTGCCGATTGTACAACTAGCTAAGTCATAACTTTGTTATGCACAAGGGGGTGCTTTTGCGCCCCTTTTTTTAAGGAAATATTATGGCTAAGATTGGCGAGCAATTTTACAAAGACGGGGACAAGTTAATCCACGTCAAGCAGCAAGATTATAGCGGTTCATTAAACCAGGCAGAAGCAATGCGCCAGAACGGAAACGCTCATTTTGGCGAATCTGTGTGCGTAGGCGTGATAGATCAAGCGTTGATGGGCGAGTGGTTAAAAGAGGCTGGCGTTAAGTGGGATGATCCTGCGGCCCAAGATGTGGTTAAGCGCAAGATGCTCAGTGGCGAGTTCGATAAACTACGCGTTTGGCAAGGCAACTATTAGTGTGGAGCAGCCCTGTTGAATTATACCCTGTGCATATTTCAAGCACTATTGCCCCATCTGGGCAGGCTCACGTTATAGAGCCGCAAACAGCGTCAACGGACGTTACAGAGCGCATGAGCGTTCAACGAATTACGGGGATAGTGGCCTATAAACAACATGGGCCAATATCAACATTACATTGGGTGGCAAAATGCTAAATAGGTGGTTGTATCCTTGCTGAACTAGCCATAGCCAACGCTGCGTTCTCTGTTATCAAGCAGACCCTATCCAACGGAAAGGAAATCGCTGACGCTGGCTCTGCGCTCACTAAATACTTTGGCGCAAGTCAGTCTATTAAGCAAAAAGCACAGATTGGCACTGGTGATGTGTTAGGCGCGTATCAGGCGAAGCAAGCTATAGAACGTCAAGAACGTGAGCTAGAATTTATGCTCAACAAGCAATCTATTCAAGGGTATTACAAATACTGCCAATTTAGGGATGAATTTTACAAGAAACAAAAAGATGCCGCTAAAAAGAAAAAGATACGCCAAGCTAAAATTAACTCCAACATTAATGACGGGTTAATCGCACTCGGCATTGTAATTATTATCATGGCTGCGCTGTTTGGCGTAGCGTTTTATCTAAGGACTTATTAAATGTCAAATATGCCAGACTTTGAGGCAGGCCAGCTAGTTAATGCGGTCACGCAGTTAAACAAAGACGTTGAAAGCCTAACAAAGACAATGGCTAAACTAAATGATCGCCTGGCTGCTCAAGAAATACAACTAGCCAAGGGCAAAGGCATGGCTGCTGGCGTTATTGTTCTGGCTGCTGTTTTGGGTGGCATATCATCGTATTTAATGGGGAGAATGTAATGAGTTTTGAGTTAGGCAAGAACAGCATGAAAAACATGGAGGGCATAGATGATCGACTCATTGACATTGCAGAGCTCGCGATTGTTCTTAGCCCTATTGATTTTGGTATCCCTTCAAGCGGAGGCTTTCGCAGTACCCAAGACCAAGCTGAACTGTACACCTCTGGCAAATCTAAGTGTGATGGGACAACTAACAAGTCATATCACCAAACTGGCAAAGCCCTCGATGTGTTCGCTTACGTTGACGGAAAGGCCAGTTGGGACACCCTTCACCTTACCACAATCGCCACTGCTATGTTGCAGAGTGCCAGCCAGCTAGGGATAGAGCTACAGTGGGGTGGTCTCTGGCGGTCATGGCAAGACCTTCCTCACTTTCAAATCAAGGACTAATTATGAGTTGGCTTAGTTTTTTAAACCCAATAGCAAGTTTAGGAAGCACCTATTTAGAGGGCAAGAATCAGGTTGCCAAGGCTAAGTCAGCAGCAGCCATAATAGGTATCGAAGCAGAGGCAGACGTTAAGGTGGCAGGGGCTAAAGCGGCTCACAAGCTGGCTGATGATGGTCAGACGCAAGACTATAACCTTGATTATCTAGCCATGCAGCAGATGGATAAAAGCTATGTAGACGATATTATGATTGCGCTACTGCTTGTTCCAGTGGGTGCTTCATTTCTAGGGTATCAAGAAGAGGTCACGGCAGCTTTTGAATCATTTGCTGTTATGCCTGAGTGGTATCAATATTTGATTATCGGAATTTATGTTGTGAAGTTTGGCCTACGCGGTTTGCTAACCAAGCTAGTGTCGGGAAAACTTGGCGGCATTAAACTTAAATAATTCCCCCAAGCAGCACCCTTGACCACCTATTTATGTGGTCTTTTTTCTGCCTCATTATTAAGTGCTTCTGTCACCCATTCAGCCAGCTTTTGGCCTTTAGCAGCGTTAACCCACTTAGCCTTTTCGCTTGGAGTGCAGCGCATGGTTAGTACAGATGATTTAGTCACTTCTTTGCTGGCGTTAGTGTTTCCAGTGCTTCCATGTGTTTGAATGTTGCGTCTCATATTAATGCTTCTTTAATTAATTGATTTCGTTTTTTGTCTATTTTGTCATAAAGGTTTTGTGATTGAACAATGCCGCTACAAGCATCAGAAGATCGCTCAATAAAATACTTAGAACATTCCTTGTAAGGCAATCCAACAGCACGAAGGTTAATTATTTTTCTTAACTCTTCACTACTCCAAGTTACTGATTCACGCGTTGTAATATGCGATTTTATTTCTTTATTTGTTGAATGATCTAAGTTATTTTCCCACTTGTACGAACCTTTAGCTGTTGCTTTATCAGATAACATCATTACATCACTTTCAGAATAAATAATGCTTGAAACATCTTCACTTATTTTTTCAGATACTAAAGCTCCATTTGTCCATATTTTTTTCATTGCTAAATCAAAATATGAATCATTATTCATTATTTTGTCCTTTTTGAGCCGTAATTGCTTAGGATACACCATCCCCAAAAATCACCATCAATACCATCAATGTAACAATCGTCCCAAAACAAGCCAGCTTTAAAGCCTTCACTTTGTAAAATCTGCAACGCAATCACAGCTTGCAGCGCACCATCACCTACCCAATGCACATGACTGTCGGATAAATCAAACTCTTTTATTTCGTCACCATCTTCCCAGATGAAGCGATCAGCATTAGACATTTCAATTCCGTTAGTTGAACATTGCGTATGACTAAACATTTTAAAGTGCTTCAAGGTTAGTTCAAGATTCATGTATCACCGCCACTGCTTCTGCTGCTTCTTTTTTAGCCCTAGCTACCTCAATGTCGGTAAGTTTTGCTGCAAAGCTCTCAGCCATTATTACACCCACAGCCGATAACTCTTCTGTTCGTGCTGTAACGGAAAGCCTTAGAGCCAGCACTAAAGCCTCATAGTGATTCTTTGGCTTGCTCATGCGTCACCTCCAAAAAGATAATTGTTTTCTGCAATAAATTTGTTAAGCGCAATCTGAACGTCTGCATGGGCTGTAAGGGCAAACTCTTTTGCCTCTGCAACAGTCAAGAAGTAGCAGTTACTAAGGTCATGCCCAATGGCTTCTTTGGCTAAGTCAATTTCGCTATCAGCATCTTCTAAAGAGTAGCACTCAGTCTGGCCCGACCATCCCACAACTATTACTTTTTTATCATTCTTTAAAATTTCGTTATATTCATCGGGTATTTCATCACCAAAACAATCAACGGCATTTTCCATATTCCACTCTTCATAGCAAAAATCGTGTACTTCACTTGCCATTTGAATTATGTGTTGCTCGTCTTTTGCTACCCAAATGCTTGGGCTTCTTTGGTGAGGTACTTCTATTATTATAATGCTCATAATCTACTCCTTGCTCCAAGTGCCGCCTGGTCGGTGGGGCCGAAGCCCCGTTATTGTTATGCTTTTAAAGAAAAAACACCTTCACGCAACATAAAATTAAACTTAGTTGTATAGCTTTTAACTTTTTCGCCAGTTTCTAAATTAATGTACCGAACATTTTTAGCACCAATATCTCTAATTTCAATATCAAAGCCGTGATTATTATTAGTTAAAATGTCACCTTTTTTTAATTCATTTGCATTTTTCATAATCTTGCTCCTAGTACCAAGTGCCGCCTGGTCGGTGTGGGCTAACTCAACCCATAACCATATTGTATATACATAACGGATAGATGTAAAGGGTTATCGTGTACAAATGTCAATTTACCCAAATTAAAAAAAGTGGGTCTGCAATAGAACTGTCTGGACAGTTTGAGAAGTGTCTGACTTTCATCCAGTTTAATAGCTTAATTGTTTGGACTAGAATTATAAATTAATTATGGGGTGGTTCTAAGTCAGCTAAATTAACCAATTTAACGCCACCCTAAAATTATTATATTTTTTCTAGCACTAAAGGATGGTTTGCTTTATAGTGTCGTTTTTCAGCAAAGCACTTTCCGAATATACAGTGTTGAAGATTGAAAAAATCCAAGCAGTTTAGGGTTGTAAAAATCGTGAATTGTTCGGAAATAGAGGGTTAAGTCTTTGTTTTAATAGATTAAACCCTCAGATTGTGATTCCGGTGGTCGTGGGTTCGAGCCCCATCGTCCACCCCATTACCAGTAGCTTTCAGAGGTGTTGGTTTATTTTTCCGAACACTTCCGAATAAAGTTCCGAATTTCTGGGATTTTATACAGTGGTTATACAGCGGTGTTTATCCAACCAGTTTGGGCCTATTTTAGAGTGGGGGTGACCTTTACTTTACGATCATAAATTGCCACTTGAGCCTGAGTTTTGTGACCCGAAAATTCTTGCTTGTTTCCCTCGTAGTCAGAAATAGCCTTAGCTTTAATATCATGGAAAGTAAAATCTATATTTAATTCCCCATTGTATTCTGATTTAGCTTTGCGTTTAGCCAGTAAAGCCCATTCTTGTAATGTGTCTTGAGTTTCGTGATAACCTTTTTTGTTGCAGAAAATAAATTTAAAGTTCTTAACTTTTTGAACGGACAAGGCCAAGTCAACAGCAGCCCTTAATCGTGGGTTCCATTCTTTAATTTGTTCTTTACCTGTTTTGCCCTGCTTTATAAGGATTCCATCGTCTAGTAATTTTTCTCGCCTTAAATTCCAAACGTCTGCCTGCCTAGCCGCGCAACAATAGCTAATCTCCATAGTCGCAGCCAAAAGAGGCCACTTAATATAAGCCTGATCTAACCAAAGATTATATTCCCAATCCTCAATGTATCTAGGTCGTGGTGTTTCTTTAAACTTGCGAACACCTTTAACGGGATTCATCTTTACTTTGCCATTTTCATAAGCCCAACTAAACACTGTGCTTAAAAATGACTTTTCCCGATTAGCCTGGACAATCACACCACCTTTTTTGCGTTTATCCATATACTGCCGTATGTGATGCGGTTTAATGCGGTGTCGATTCATCTTGCCAAACACTAAGCCTAGCTTTTCAGCGTATCGGGCATAATCTATTTTAGTGCGTGGGGCTAGTTCTGAGTATCTAACACTTGCCATATACCCACGAATTAATTCAGAAAACGCACCTGTTGGTTCCTCATGCAGTAACCGAGCTGCATCATACTTTGCCAGAATTATTTCTTTAGGTTCATCTAGCTTACCAAGACGCACACAGCCACCGCTTTTAGGGCGGTATTCATAAGCACTCTTGCCTATATAGCACCGCACAGGTAGCCAATCAGGGCCGTTAATTCGTTTTCTAGGAGGCATAATTAACCCATTGCTGAAAAGTCTGGTTCATCATTATGCGCCAAAGCCTGATTAAACCGCAAATGCGTGGGGTTGTTAAAAGAGTACCAGGTGACATGAGGTGTGCCGTTAGCATCTTTCATAAAGAATATGCCGTGGTCACTTAACACCTTGCACTGCTTGGCTTGTGCTTTGTAGCCTGTCACCTTTTCAAGATCACTTTCACTCATTAAATCATTCATTTTCTGCAATCCATTTCTTCAATTATTGTGCTTGGACTTAACCCTAACTTCACTCTGTCTTTGGGCTGAGAGTTTGGCGACATAACCTTTCTAGCCCATTTTACTTTTGCTCCACGTCTGTTTAGTTCATCTACTAATGATTGGTCTGACACCATTGTTATTGGCACAGGAACTTCTATCTTGACGCTTTTATTCATTACGCAGCCTCTTTAACTCCAAGTAATATGCGAGTAAGCCAGCCCAACTTATTAACAGTAATGATGTTATGCCGACCCTCGTAGCTGTAGGACTTCAATACAGGTTTAGCCAGAACTGGCATAGCAGAACCAATGGTTGTTTTGCGCTTACGAACTGTTTTTACTGCCAATTTCTCTGCTGCCATTTTTTTGTTTAAGCTGTATTTTTTCATCGAACAAGCGTGGGCTGTTCGGTTCAACTTTTTAGCAATTTTTGACATTTTTAAAGTGCTGGTCATAACCAAATGTATATCTTCTGGCGACCATGCTTGATTTTGATTTTTAGCTTTCATTGTTTATATCCTATAAAATTAATTTTTGTTTTCTTTAAAACTACCTTGCCTGGTTCATTTGATCGTCACGCAATGCCTCTGGGTGATGCCATGTAAAGTCTTTGTGCTTTACCGACATATTGCAGTCAGAACAATAGTTTTCATCAACATACGAAAGGGCAGCGTCAATGGCGTCATGGGCTTTTTGATGGTACTCACCTCGATAAATCTCATTGCTAAATTCATCTAAAACGATGGGCAAGTAGCCCACCCCGTCCACTTTCTTAATCATGTAATCCATAACTTCCCCCTTAAAATGGTATATCGTCGTCGAAAGCATCGTGCGGCCCTTTATCCATTCCTGCCATGACCGCTTCTTTAGCCTGCGCCATTTGTGTTGACTGCTGTGGTGGCTGTCGGTGTGCCTGCGTTTCTTTAGGTGTAAAACTAAACTTCATTGCTGGCGCATTAGGGTTGCCGTCCTTGTTGCGTAGCCAACCAGACACCCAATAGTCAATGCCACCTACTTCTGCATTTCCTTTGAAGTGAGGGTGTGTCTCAGATTCACGCTTATCGTTTTTCCAAATACCGCCTTTATTTGAATTATCGTAATTACTCATGCTGCTTCTCCCTTAAAGGTTGCTTTTCTAATGGCTGCTTGTTGCTTGCCGTTTAACATATTCCATAAAGCCTCTTGCTCATGGCGTTCTAATTCACTCCATACAGCCTCAATATCAGGATCACAATCCCTGTCGTATGCCTCAATTAAGGCCACCATTGAGCGTTGAATCAAGGCTTTATCTACACGCTTCTTTGGCCCTTCTGCTGGCTGGCTTGCCATACCTTCTAAAGACATGTCTGGTTCTGTGTTAGCTGGCGCACCGCCTCTAAACATACCCAACTCACCATCATCATCAACGCTTGGAATACCAGCAAGTGACTGCAATGCGTAGCGTCTAGCGTATGTGATCGCGCTACCAGCCGCCTGTGGGTCACGTTTAGTCATAGGCAACATATACTCGCTTTGTAACCATTCACCCGATGTGTGCATCAGCATAGTTGTTACGCCAACGTATGTTTCACCCGATACAGGTAGCTGTACAAAAGACAATCCGTTATCAGCAAATGGCTCTTTAACCACCTTAATAACGCTTGTCAGATCAGCGTAGCTAGATTTAAAAAATGGGTTTTTGCTTTCTTTAACAGCACCGCCCATTGCGGCTTGGGCTAGGCACAATGCCGTAGCTAGTTCTTTAATTGATTCACTTTGTTTCATACATCACCTCTTTTTATTTCATCAACAATTTTTAATGCTGCTTCTTTGTAAGCCAAGTGCTTTTCAGCGTTTAGGTTTTTACAATACGGGTTTTGGTATTCCCACAATTTGTGAAAGTCGCTCAAAGCCTCTAAATAAATATCAACATTCATATTTGTACCCCACTTATTATTATTACAGCGAAAAACAACCACACTTGAGTTGATGCGCTCATGCTGAAATTCCTATCCAAAACCAAATTGAGCAAACTGCCCAAATCAATATTCCAAGCGTGTTTATCAACAGCGTTTCTTTTGAAATGTTCATTACGCACCTCGCAAGTTTAAAAATTCTAAGTTGGGCTTGGTGAATGGTGCTGGCTTTGAGTTTTGTAGGTATTTGAAGAAATCAAACACCCAAGTTTTAAAGTCACAATCTTGAGCAAGGTCTGTTGCTGATTGACCTTTATTCTCGTTAAACAAAGCTGCTGCAAATATGCTGGCGGCTAGGTCTGTTGTGTCAGCGTTCTCGTTAATGCGATCTAATAGAACGTCAAAGGCTGTATAGGTTGTTGGCTCATAGTGCCAAGCAGCTTGGAAGGTGACTTCACGCTTGAACATCAAGGCTGCGTAAATGTCTTTAAGTGGGGAGCAATCATCAAACACACCATCAACAGGTGCATCGGTAGGTTCATCTGTGTAGGCGTTAACCTGGTTGCTAACGTGGCAGTAATTGGTTAGTGAGTTCATCTTAAATTTCCTTAGTCAGCTTAATGTCTGTGGTTATGTTAGCTAACTCACAATCAAAAGTACAGCTTTTTCGAGAAAACATTTAAAATGTTAGTTTTTTAATGAATTTTTAGGTAATTTTACTGATATTTTAGAGGGGATCAATAATGATTAAATTATTTAGTCGGGGGCCCTTGAGGGCTAGTAGAAGTTGAGTTGCAGCCAATTGCTATTTTAAATTCAGCCTTTGCTGTAGCTTCTAAAATTCCAAAAACAGGTCTAGTGATTGCAAAAGTATCAGTGTGGATTACATGCCACATCCATTGATTTTCTCGCATCCACGCCTTCTTTTTGGATTGATTATTCTTTAAATTTATAACTAACATTTGTCCCTTTTTTTAACAATTAGATTTATCTGATATTGAAAGCAAAAAAAATCAAACGCTTAATAGGCGGTTATCATTTAAATTAAAAACAATCCCTTTATTTCTCTGATTGATAAGAACCAACCACAGTACCTATAATTTGAGTTGATGATGAAAACTCTTTTATAGGATAGCGATCATTTAAAGGTTTTAAATGTTCAACACCACCTGTTATAACGTATTCCCGAAAAACAGAACTTAAATTTTCAGTATCTATTGCAACAATGCGATCTCCACTTACTGGCGTTTTGTCTGGGTCAACAAAAATTAAAACACCTAGCGGATACGATCTGCCATTACTGGCAGTCATTACTTCATCTTGCACTTCAAGCGCAAAAGAATTCTCCGATAGGTCGTATGGGCATCCTACCCAGTGCTTACTTTCTAGCATAAACTTTCCCTCTATTATAGCTGGTAGGGAATCCCAGCTTACCACGGGGGCTTTCCGAGTGATCGGATTCAGCTTTAATCCCCCCCTCGATTCGAGCGCATTATTTGATAATAATTGCTCTATGGTGCATCCAAAAGCCTTAGCTATGGACACTAACCCTGCCGCTTTAACTTCTGCGGTCGGATCAGTTTCTAGTTGAGCAACCCTTGCTCTTGATATTGAGGTTCGATTAGCAAAATCTTGTTGTGACCAACCTTGATCTTTACGCAATTT
>Ga0206131_10003303_pt1 | contig 18720 bp, 26 predicted proteins | sample Helgoland_Spring_FD_148636 | JGI IMG/M metagenome (GOLD analysis project Ga0206131, IMG submission 148636) | Pelagic subsurface seawater microbial communities from Kabeltonne, Helgoland, North Sea - Helgoland_Spring_Bloom_20160517_1 | ecosystem: Environmental > Aquatic > Marine > Epipelagic ...
ACAGATCGCGAGAGATCTTGACAAGAACGGGGTCGCTCTCGTTTCTGATAACTTCCTTGTGAAAGAAGATATCGGCTTGAACCTTTTGGAAGAGGAGATGTCGATCATTAAGCATATATATAACATAGCTCACCTCGCAGGGTGAAGCAAGCGAATTCGAATTTATTTTTAATTATTTTTAATTTTGTAAATCGTTTGTTATCAAGCACTTACGGCGGCCTGGCTGCCCTAAGTCCCTGATAAACAACGACTTATGTTAAGAGTCGTATTGGTCGTGGTATCCATAGTCATAGTCCTCACTTTCGGGGAACTCCTTGAGGGCTTGACGATCTTCCTCCTCAAGTTGTTCTTGGGCAAGCTGGGCAAGTACAGCATCTTGTTCGCCAGTATCTACATCTGTGATACCACGGGCGTGAGCAAGTCGGGCGAGTGAGTCATTATTAATGTTCATAAGTATAAAGTAGCTTCAACGATGATCAAAGTCAAACTTTTTCTAAAAAACTTTTTGCTTGACATGCGTAAGTGCTTGATATTCAACGACTTACGCGGGCCAGGCTTTCGTAAAGCCTTGATAGTCAACGACTTAGGCGGTATTAAAAAACAAGAAGATCGGGCTTCGCTGTATTCGAGGCAAACCAATCATATGTATTGATTTCTTGTCCGTTTAGTATAGGCTCAAAGGCGACTTGGCGGACGCCTGCATTGGCTATGCCGTTGACGCGTTCGCGTGTGGTGGAACTATTCCATCCCGCAAGCGACCATCTTACTAGTCCGTCGGGGTCACGCTTCACAATGGCGTTGCCATGTAGCCAAACGGTCTTGCCGTCTGTTTTGGTGTTGCCGACTTTTAAAGATGTGCCTTGCTCAAAGGCTTGTTTGATTTGTTGAGTTACTTTTCGCATGATTGTTTACCTTTAAGGATTTTGGTTAAAATGAGGATTTTTTCGCGTTCTGTTAAGTTTGTCATTATGATATTACTATAAAAAAGTTTTTTTACAATTGCAAGCTTAAAGCAAATTATCTTTGCTCAAAAGCTTGTTTTATCATTTCGAAAGACCAAAAGTTTTCGTCTACATCAGAAAACAATTCGAAGCCTTCAACTTCTCTCTGCCCTACATAGTCAATTATGTCAAGGTCTTCTATCATGAATTCTATTATTTCGTCAGTTATCATATCTTTATTTTCTATATTGTTTTTTTGTTTAAGCAGATTAAAGCTATAATGACCGAACAGATTATTGATGTCAACATTTTTTTAGGTAAAAAATGGATGTTGGCGAACATCACGAAGACGGATGCCGTGCACAATGTTTGTTCTATACTTGCGTACATTAGCACAAAGTCCGAATGTTGGGTGATTGATCGGATCTTCTGTGAGTTGATAGATTTTTTTGCAACGAGTGATGACTACATCACCCTTCTTGAATTGTTGTTTTGATTTCATATTACTACTATCGTTTATTTTTTATCTGAAGTCAAATTATTTTTCAAAAAACTTTTTGCTTAACATTCGTAAGTCATTGGTATTCAACGACTTACGGAAGCCAGGCCCGCGTAAACCTTTGGTATTCAAGGACTTACGAGATAAACAAGCTCAAAAAAAAGCCCCTTTCGGGGCAATTAGATTAGTCAACTAGGATAAGGGGTTCGGGTAATGGAGTATGAGCAATGTAAGCCTTTAGCTCATTTAATTCTGCTTGAGCTATTCTGTCGAGATCAGCCTGCGCGGCTACAACCTGCATTTGTGCTGACGCTGAGCCATTATTTGCTGCGTCGAGATTTTCGTTGATGATTTCTTGAAGTCTTTGTTTTTCGTTCATATGTATAAGGTAAAGGATTATTTAGTAATTGTCAAGCTATTTAGGGAATTATTTTACCGCTTCCTTGATCATGTCAAAAGTCCAAACATGACCGCCGACACATTCCCACCGATCAAAAGCCTCGGACATCGGGCTTGCTTGAATACGGACAAGACCATTGTCTTGGATGAATTGTTTCATTTTATTTGTCATATAAGTATAAACTAACAAAGCTAAGGATTTATTGCAAGCTAAAAGCGAATTATCCTAAAGCTTTAACTAAATTGCGTTTATCTTCGTTTGAGTATTGGTCATAAAGCACATCGTCAAGAAAGCTTTCGAGTTGACTTTCTAATTTTTTTGCATCATAGGTAAACTCAATTTCGTTTTCGTTTTCGTCTTCTACAAGCTTGACTTTTACAGACTCGGCAAGAACATAACCCTCTTCTTCTCTAACGGCTACATCAGCACTAAGACCGCCCTCATAGTAATTTTTACCTGTATCAAACAAGCAAAAAACATTCACGATGTTAGAGTCAACATGGTTGACTTGGTCAATTTCTAAGTTGTCTATTTTTAAGCTCATATCTTTATTTTCTATATTGTTTAATTAATCTTATATAAACACATTAAGACAGAAACCAAGAAAACACAAGAAAAAAGTAAAAAAAATTTTAATTAATTATTTTTATATTTGTGCGAATAGGCTTGACGTCGAGGGGAAGGGGTGGCATAAGTAACCACCCCATTAGTCAAAAAACCCGCGAACACCTTTGGTGAGCATACGGCGGGGGGTGATATATCTCAATCTCCCCTGCAAATTCAATTCAATTCAAATTATATATAAAACAACCCACCCCATTAATTAAAAACAAGTCAAAATCAATATAAACAAAATTATTGCTTCATCAAAAAAAATCCCGACTCAACTGATTTTTAGTTTTTTTATTTTTTATTTTGCCGCCCCAACTCATATTTTCTTTAGCCCACATTGGCTGCAAATTGGTATAGTGATTTGGGTATTGCCCCTCAAATTTTGAAAGCGGTATGACATGATCGATATGCCCAACTACACTTCATATTTATAGATAATATAAAATCAGAATAAATATTTTCAAGTTTAACCTCGGCGGCTAAATATGTGTATATATATTACATAATGAACTCAATATTAGCAATCTGTTCCGAGTACAGCGATAATGTATGGTACTCAGGTTTAGGTGATGACTCTATGCCCGATAAAATCGCCATAGAGATTGAAAAAAGCTACAAACAAGCATTTTTAAACGCAATACGCCTGTACGGCTATAAACTCAATTCCTCGAAGAAAGGGGATGAAAGAGTAACAATACTAACATTAATAAAAATTAACAAAAAATCACTTGTTAATAAATTAATTTAATAAAAATTTAAAATCATGAGGCTCACGGCTCCTCCGCATCCGTATTGCTGGGTGCAAACGAAATGGGGGCGGCATAAATCAAAGGCAATAGTTGAATGTTCGCTTCTTACGAAAAAAGGCACAATAAATAAACTAGTATTAGTAGAAATGATAGGCGCACAATACAATAAACAAAATAATCAAAAATTATTTAAAATTAAAAACATAGAATATATAAAATAAAAAATGTCGGCGGCTAATAGAATAATTACTTCTTCTTTTGTATGATTATATATATAGCATATGACATCTTACGCAGATATAAAGAAAAAGCAATACTATAAGCTTAGACATGAATGGAAACAGTATAAAAAAGAATACAATGATTTAAAATTAGTATTTGATAAAATTGGAATTGAATTTGTAAAAAGTATTTCTAAATTCTGCATCGAGCACGATCTTGGCGATCCATTCAAGGAAACTGAGGTTGAGACTCAAAATGTCGCGGCTGTATTTGGTTCTTCATCAAAAAGGTTATATAGAAAGATAGTGGTTAATACTCATCCTGATAGAGCAGTAAAAAAAGAAAAAACAGAAAAAATTTACAACCAAGCGACCAAAGCTAAAAAGTCTGGCAACTTGCAAGAATTGCTTGATGCAGGTAAAGAGCTTTCCCTCGCGCCGAACCTTAACGAGATCACAATAGAAGAGTTAGATTTATTGGAATTAAATATCAATGAAGTAAAAGATAAAATCCAAAAAATAAGAAATTCATATGCATGGGTTTGGTTTCATGCGTCTCCCAAAAAAAGAAATGAAATTTTTTATAATTTTATAGAACTTCATGCCAAATAAAATATATTTAAAAGAAACACGATTTCCATAAAGAAATTTCGTGTTAGAATTTATCCATGAATTAACTTATTATAGTGTAATAAAACTCAATGCCTAGAAAGAAAAAAACTGATTTAGAGATCGAACAGTTAAGACCCGCCAAAATTACTATTAAGAATATTGGATTAACTGAAAAGCAAAAGTCCCTCGTTAGATTGGCCCTAGAGGAAGATAATAAAGTAATATTTATATCTGGTCCCGCAGGATCAACCAAAACCTTTATGGCTGTATATTGCGCGCTTAAAAAATTAAAAGCCGATGACAACCTAGATCTGATGTATGTCAGAACTGTTATTGAAAGTGCCGATAAAGGCCTTGGCGCACTACCAGGCGATATTATGGAAAAAATCAATCCGTATATGGCTCCATTAGACGATAAGCTGCGAGAATTACTGCCCTCTACCACTGGGGTCATTAATGATTTAATAAAAAAGAAGCGAGTGCAGGCTATGCCTATAAACTTTCTTAGAGGCGCAAGCTGGAATAACAAGGTAGTTGTTGCAGATGAAGCTCAGAATTTTACATTTAAAGAATTAACCACACTAATGACGAGATTGGGAGAAACTAGTCAATTATTTATCTGTGGAGATTATATGCAAAGCGATATTAATGGCAAAAGTGGATTTAAGGGTATGTTTGACCTATTTAATTCACAAGAAAGTCAAGATAATGGCATTCAATGCTTCTCTTTTAATTTGAGCGATATCAAGCGTAGTAAAATACTTTCTTACATAATTCAAAAAATCGGAAGCAAGCAGTAATTTATTTAAGTGTATAATATATTATGCTTGGTAGTATAATGAATACTGTTATTGGCGCTGGCATAAAAGTTGGAGCCAATTTATTGAATTACTGGTTGGAGCAGAAAAAGCAAGACCAAATGATACTGGCTGCCAGAGATGGAGAGATGTTAAAAGCTTTAATTGAAAATCAAAATAAGCGAGCTGATGATCCATTTGTTAAGGTTACCAGAAGAATTCTTTTTATGTCAATTACATTCACTATGTGTTTTCTTATGATATATTATGCAATAAATCCACATATCACATATGATGTACTGATGCCCAAAGGGGAAAATTCTTCTCTTGGAATATGGTCTTGGATTTTTGGTGGAAAAGACTGGGTTCAAGTTCAATTGACTGGAGGATTGATGTTGAGTGCATTTATGGATTTGTGCTTTATGGTTGTTGGGTTTTACGCTATACCATCCAAGCGATGAATAAATATTTTATTTTTATATTATTAATATTTAGTGGTTGTGTTTCTTCTATTAAAGAAAAAATTATTCGCAATAATAATCCGCAAAATATTTCTTTTAGTAAATTTGATATAAATAAAGATGGAAACATAACAAAAGAAGAATTCAATAGCACAGAATATGCAGTCAATATCACAGAGCCAATCATTTGGTTTTTTGCAATAATTGCATTTATGTTTATATTGCTGTATTTTTCTAATAAAAAAAAGTGTAATTAAAATCAATGGAATTAGAATGGGAAACTATATTATCGTCATGTATTGTGGGTATTACCACAATATTTGGAATTTTTCTTAAAGAGTATGCTCAGGCCAGAAAGAACAAACAAAAAGCGTGCATTTTAACTTATACCAAGCAAAGCGACAATGTCGAAAAAGCTATTAGATATATATTATCTGAAGTCGATGTAGACAGAGCATATGTGTATGAATTTCACAATGGTGAAAACTTTTATAGCGGCAACCATCAGCAAAAATTTAGTTGCACTTATGAAGCATTAAATACTGGAGTTAGCGCTGAATCCCTCAATCTACAAAATTTAAGAGTAAGCACTTTTAATTCATTTGTTAAAAATGTAGTCAGAGATCAGTATTTTGATATAGAAGATATTAATGATGTGCCAAATCCACTACTAAGAAACTGGCTTGACCAAAGAGGGATTCAATCTTCCTATGCCATTCCCATTCAAACTTTAAATAAAAATATAATTGGCATCCTAAATGTAGATTTTACCAAAAAGCGAGGGCAATTAAATAAAAAGCAATTAGACTTCCTCAGGAATCAAGCAAAAATCATAGGCGGATATTTAATTTAATTTAGAATTTATTTAAATTAAAACATAATATTATGTATGTTATCAACATACTGTCAACATTGCGGAAGCAAAAACGAATATCGATTTAATAAGCCTAAGTTTTGCTCAAATTGCGGACAACCTCTTGCAGGGGAAGCTGTCGCGCCAAAACAAACATTTAAGCCTAAGAAAAAGCAAGTATCTACTAGCCAAGATCTAGATGAAGATGGAACCGATATATATGAAGTTCCAGAAATTACATCTTTAGCATATGAAATTGATGTATCCAATCAAGGAAGCTTTAACTTAGGGTCTTTATTCGGCAATCAACCTATATCATCGCAGCAATCCGCTCCAACTTCCAAGCCTAAAAGAGGTAGGCCAAGAAAAAGTAATGGGGCGAAAAAGAAAAATTAAGTACGAAGACCAAATTGACATAATAAATCAAGAAATTCGCAAGCGAAGAAATAAATGGTTTCTAGATTCCATGCCATGGATTTCCTTTGAGGATGTCGAGCAAATTATTCGATTACATATTTATCAAAAGTGGGACAAGTGGGATCAAGAGCGAGACTTAAAGCCTTGGATCAATAAAATTATAACAAATCAATTTAAAAATATACTAAGAAATTTTTATTTAAACTTTGCTAAACCTTGTTCTAGTTGCCCTTTCGACACTTCTGCTGCTGGAGAAAACTTCTGTTCATTCACTAAAAGTGGGATGCAAGATACTACATGCCCATTATATAAAAAATGGGAAAAAAGTAAAAAAAGTGCCCATGATGTAAAAATACCGTTAAGACTGGACGCCCAAGAATATGAGTCAGATATTTTTACTGGCGAGTCTTTTAATGTAGATAATGCTATACTCAGGGTTCAAGATCAACTCAAGGAAGATTTGTCTGATAAGCATTATAGGATTTATCAAATGCTTTTTATAGAAAATAAAACTGAAGATGAGGTTGCTAAATTTTTGGGCTATAAAACAAATGAAAAAGGCAGAAGCGCTGGATACAAGCAAATTAAAAATATGCGTAAATTCTTTAAAGAAAAAGTTACTAAAATAATTAAAAATAAAGATATTATATTTTGATATGAGATTAACTGAAGAACATAAAAAATTTATAGAAGAAAATTTTCATAAAATACCCAACTTAATTGAATTAACTAAAGCCGTATTCAAAGATGGTACTATTGACGGAAGGTCAAAACAAGGTAGAGCTGTAAGGGAGTATTTAGCTTCAAAAGACATGAAGTATAAAACAACGCGGCATGAAGAAGTCAAGCCTATAGTATTAAGCGGTGAGCATAAAGAGTTTATTCACAACTACTCTCAGGACGGCATGTCTAGTTTTCAGATTGCCCAATTATTGTTTCCTGAGAATACTGTCAAAAAGCTTGGTAGAGAGCAAAGGGCTGTAGGAAATTATCTTGAGGCAGTAAAGAGGCAGCAGCGAGAAGAGCGGCGAGAAGCTCGAGCCAAATACGACCCTCCAGAAACCTTCAGTAATTGCGTAAAGCTTGTAAATCGATACACTAATCAAGAGTTTAAAGAAAAAGAATTAAAAGTTGTAGAAAGAAAATCTATAGAATCTATGTTTAAATTCTTAAGGTCTCCTAGGTTTTGCCAAATCATAGGAACATACATCAAGGAAGAAGACCAAGAGTTATTTGAGGCTGAATTTATTAGAGCAACTTGGGATAAGCCCGACTTAAGCGCAGATGAGGTTAATTTATATGTAAATGTTTGCGTTGACTACATTAATCTTAAAAACATTCAGGGACATATGGAGAAACTGAATAGAATGTTCGATGAAGCAGATGAACAGCAAGAGTTAACTGTAAGATTGTCTGAGTTACTAAAAACTAAAAGCGAAGAATATAATCAATGCGAAAAAAGGCAAGAGTCTCTCATCCAAAGGCTTGCTGGAGATAGAGCTAAAAGAATTTCGCAAAGACAAGATCAAAACGCCTCGATCCTATCCCTTGTGGAAAGCTTTCAAAACGAAGAAGATCGTAAGCTCATGGTTAAGATGGCAGAAATGCAAAAGAAAGCAATCAGAGAAGAAGCTGATAATCTGGAATCCATGAACGCATGGAAGTCAAGGGTCTTAGGAATATCTAAAGGAGATGTCATCTAAATTTACATGCAAAGTGTGCCATGAAGAATTTGGCACCGAAAAAGGTCTGCATATCCATTTAAAAAAACATAAAATGGATCTAGCCACATATTATACAACATTTTACCCTAAAAAGAATTTATTAACTGGGGAACCGTTGCCATTCAAAGATAAAGAGGAATATTTTGCAAGAGATTTTAGTACTCGAAGGCAGTTAATAAAATGGTGCATGTCGGAATCTAAAGGCGTAACAAAAGAATACGCGCTTAAAAAATTAAAAGAAAGAATCGATCTAAAAAAGTTATCAATGGCGCCAAATCACCTTGAGCTCAAAATAGCTCAGCTGCCCGATATAGACGTTTTTAAGCATTTGTTCGGCTCTTATGGTGGAGCCTGCAAACAAATAGGCGTACAGCCCCTCTACGGCAAGCCAGCGCCAGAAGAGTTCTTTAAGGACGATAAGGATTTTGAAGAGCTCAAGATATTTGTAGACACTCGAGAGCAAAAGCCTTTTAAGTTTAAAAATTCAGAAAACCTAAAATTGGACTTCGGTGATTATACTGTTGGGGGAGATAATTATAACTATACATATATCGACAGAAAAGCTGAACAGGATTTTAAAGGCACTCTGTCTGGCGGTTTTGAGCGATTCAGAAGGGAAATGCAAAGAGTAAAAGACTTCGATTCATATCTATTCGTGGTAATTGAGAGTGATTTAAATAAATTATATAAAAATAATATGTTTGGCCCTCACAAGTCTAATTTAAAATATGTATATCATAATATGCGACTAATTACCCATGAATTTGCTGGTCACTGCCAATTTGTATTTGCTGGCACCCGTAAACGATCTCAATCAATCGTACCTAAAATTCTTACTTTAGGTAAAAGCTTATGGAATGTTGATTTGCAATACTATATAGATAAGGAAAAATAATTATGGCTTGGGAAGAAGGAAAACAACGCAGAAGAGAAAAACAAAAAATTAATGAAGAAATCCTGAAGATGGAAGGTTTTCTGGAGGAAGATGTGGCGAAAGAAAAATTATATCAATTTCTAAAAGAAAATATTACATTTACAACCAGTTTAATTTCTGGCGTTGATTTATTTCCGTTTCAACATATGGCTATCAAGGCTATGTTTGAAACTGATTATTTTATGGGGGTATGGAGTCGTGGTATGAGTAAGTCTTTCACCACTGGAGTATATGCATTCTTGGACGCAATCATCCACCAAGGCGTCGAAATTGGTATTCTCGCTGCATCTTTCAGACAGTCAAAGCAAATTTTTAAAAAAATTGAAGATATAGTATCAAAGCCTGAAGCGAAAATGCTTGCCCACTGTATTACTAAAAAATCAAAAAGCAATGACGAGTGGCTGATGGAAATTGGTAGAAGCAGAATACGGGCTCTACCCTTAGGTGACGGATCTAAGCTTCGTGGCTTTCGATTTCACAGAATCATTATTGACGAGTTTCTATTGATGCCTGAGAGGATTTATAATGAGGTTATTGTGCCATTCCTTTCTGTCGTGGAAAATCCAACTCAAAGAGAAGATTTATATAATTTAGAAACCAAACTAATCAATCAGGGCAAAATGAAAGAAGAGGAGCGATATATTTGGCCAAACAATAAATTGATTATGCTATCCTCTGCTAGTTATAAGTTTGAATATATGTATAAACTATATAGCCAATTCGAAAACTTAATCATAGGCGATGAAAAGAATCAAGATAAAGCTAGGAGATGTATTATGCAATTCTCTTATGACTGCGCTCCCAAGCAATTATACGACCAAAACCTTATTACTCAAGCTAAAGCCACAATGAGTCAATCTCAGTTTGAGCGGGAGTTTGGAGCTTTATTTACAGATGATAGCTCTGGATACTTTAAAACTTCCAGAATGGCGTCCTGCACAGTTAGGGACGGAGAAGAGCCAAACGTCGAAATTAAGGGTAGTCCTGAGGATGAGTACATATTAGCCTTTGACCCCTCATGGTCAGAGAGTGAAAGTAGTGATGATTTTGCTATGCAAATTTTAAAATATCACAAACACAATGGAACATCTACATTAGTTCATTCATACGCAATGTCAGGTACTCCCTTGAGGGATCATATATTTTATTTTTATTATTTAATTAAAAATTTCAATATCATTGCAATGGTAGGAGATTATAATGGCGGGGTACAGTTTATTAACGCTGTAAATGAAAGTCAGTTATTTAAATCAGAAAAAATTAAAATAAAAACAATTGATGGAGATTTCGATAAAATGGATTCATATAAAGAGGAATTAAATATTGCAAAGTCCCAATACAACCCCAAGGATCATAAGTATTTAATTTTAAGAAAACCTACATCAGATTGGATCAGACGGGCAAACGAATTACTGCAAGCTAATTTTGACCATAAACGTCTTTGGTTTGGGTCTAGAGCAATGGATGAAGCGTACAACAAACAAAGAGCTAAGAAAATACCAATTGATAAATTAAACTTTGTAAGACTTTCGGACGACGAAAAAAAACAAAGTGCATCCGCAAAGATGATTGACTTCATTGAACATCAATACGACATGACAACAATGACGAAGAATCAATGTGCGCTCATTCAAATCACTACATCCCCACAAGGAACTCAAACATTTGGGCTTCCTTTAGAGCTTAGAAGGCAATCTGGGCCAGATAAAGCTCGTAAAGATAGTTATTCAGCTTTAGTGCTTGGCAGTTGGATGGTAAAAATTTTATATGACATGCAAAACATAAAAGCTGAAGTTGTGCCTAGCACTTTTACGCCAATGTTTGTAAGTTAACTTTTAACTTTTATAGACTTTTACTTTGACTTTGTGTATTATCCTTTGTGAAAGAAAAAAGAAAATACACCAAGCGGTCCGATTACTGGAATAAATTTGAAAAACATGATCAACCTATAGAGAATATTTTAAAATCTATAGCCTCAGATCAAACCATGCCAGAAACGGCGGGAGAAAGCTTCTACTCCCAAGAATCGTCCGCCAGTACTAACAGACGGGTAGGTAATACTGCCACAACAGGCTCTCGCCGCAATGCTATATATGCGAGCAATAAGGCTAATAAATACAATAATATCCGCAGTGGAATGTTGCCTTATGACTATGGCGCTGGAGGAATCAATGTTAGGGACGCTATTGAGCTTTGTCAGAAAGCTTATGCTAATGTTGCAATTTTTAGAAACGCGATTGATATTATGGCTGAATTCTCTAATTCGCCAATTTACTTAGAAGGTGAAAATGAAAAATCAAAAAAATTCATTGAAAACTGGATGAAGCGGATTGGAATATGGAAATTAAAAGATCAGTATTTTAGAGAATATTATAGATCGGGAAATGTATTTTTGTATAGAGTTGATGGCAAATTTAATTCTGAAGACTTACTTAAACTTAATTATGTGTATGCATCTCAGACTTTAAAGCCAGGCGAAATACCCGTTAAGTATATGCTGTTAAACCCTTTTGATATTGTGGTTGAAAGGGCCACAGCTTTTAAAGATGGAGTATACAAAAAGGTATTATCAGACTACGAGCTCGAGAGGTTGAGAGACCCAAAGACAGAGGAAGATAAAAAGATCTTTGAATCACTTGATCCAGAAACTCAAAAAAAGATTAAGCAAGGATCATTCACTGCAGATGGATTAAAAATAGAATTAAATCCAGAAAAATTAATTTATTCATTTTATAAAAAACAAGATTATGAACCTTTTGCTATTCCCTTTGGCTTTCCTGTATTAGAAGACATCAATTGGAAGTTAGAGCTCAAGAAAATAGACCAAGCCATTTGTCGCACAGTTGAAAATGTTATTCTGCTGATTACAATGGGTACTGATCCTGATAAAGGTGGAGTTAACCCAAACAACCTCAAGGCGATGCAAGAGTTATTTAAAAACGAGAGTGTCGGTAGAGCTCTTATCGCAGATTACACAACTAAAGCTCAGTTTGTTATTCCTGACCTTAATAAAGTTATTGGCTCAGAAAAATACAAAATTGTAAATGAAGATATTAAAGAAGGTTTGCAGAATGTTATTGTGGGTAGTGAAAAGTTTTCAAACACTCAAATCAAAGCTGAAATTTTCTTAGAGCGACTAAAAGAATCTCGCAATGCTTTTCTTAACGATTTCCTTCAACCACAAATTAAAGAAATCTGCCGTAATATGGGATTAAAATCTTATCCTACTGCAAAATTTGAGGAAATTGATATTAAGGATGAGGTTCAGTTTCATAGAGTGATTACTCGATTACTGGAAATCGGAATACTTACTCCAGAGCAAGGCATTAAAGCTATGCAGACAGGTATATATCCAGAGCCAAGAGAGTTGTCTCAAGTTCAGGAAACTTATAAAGAGCAGCGAGAAAAAGGTTTCTATAATCCATTGGTTGGAGGAATACCGATGATTGAAAGCGTACAATCTGAAAAGGATCGAGATTTGCAGGAAGAGCAAATGGATCAACAAGCAGAAATGCAGAAACAAAACGTTAAAAAACAAAACGAAACTAAAAATGCAACACCTAAATCTGCAGGTCGACCAAATGGAACAACTCAAATTCCATTGAATGCATCAAAAAATTATAACCAAAAAAGTATTCAATCTGTTATATATGATATTGAAGATTTTCAATCTTATGCCGAGACTAACTTTAAGAAAAATAAAAACTTAACAGATATGACCGACCAACAAAAAGATGTTGTGTCTAAACTTTGCGAGTCTGTAATATGCGCTAAAAATAAAAAACAGTGGAAAAGAACATTATTGAGCTGCATAAAGAATGCTGATAATATTGAAAAACTAAATCCAATGCATGAAGTATTGGAGATTGCTGCAGAGCACGAGCTAACTGATTATCCGTCCGCAATTTTATATCACAGTAAAAACAATAATTAGTGTACTTATATAAAAGATATGAAAAAAGATTTCAAGTATACCGCTAAATTTTCTGATATACTGCTCGCTTCTGCTGATATAAATTCTCCAGAGCTTCATATCAGTGAAGCATCATTAGATTCGCTCAAATCATTAATTCCAGAAGATGTTGACTTGGATAAAAACATAGATTTAATGGCAATCGCATTTAATGCTGCAGTGGTAAATAAATTTAATCGTAATGGAGATGGAATAAGCTCGGAGTCTGCCGTAAAAATATTAGACCAATTTAAACATAAGCCCACAAACATTGAGCATCAAAAGCAAAAGGTTGTTGGGCATATAGTGTCAGCCTCTTTTGCCGATAAAGAAACCAATGAAATTTTCTCTAAAGACGAAGCTCTTCAAAAAAACGAACCCTATAATATAGCATTAGCTTCATTAGTTTATAAATCTGTTAATCCAGAATTTGCAAATTTAATCGAACAATCTATTGATGAAGAGAGTGATCTTTATCATGCTGTTTCCGCTAGCTGGGAAATTGGTTTCAATGATTTTGTTCTGGCTGTCGGAAGCGATGATTTATCTGAAGCTCAAATTATTGATGACGAGGAGGCTATTGAAGAATTAAAAGGAAACTTAAAAGCATTGGGCGGAGAAGGAAAAACAAAAGATGGAGCTCCCATTCACCGCTTAATTACTGGAGAAATCTTTCCGCTGGGCATAGGTTTTACTTCAAATCCAGCAGCTGATGTTAAAGGGGTTGTGGCTCATTCTGATAAAAAAGATGAAAATAAAATTGAGAAAAATGAAAAAAATATTTCACAAATCGACATTTCTGATGTAAATAACAAAAAAAGTACTATTATGGACAATAACGAAATTTTAAACAATTTAGTGTCAGCTTTAGAGGACAAGGTTTCTAACAAGAAATTTTCCGAAGAAGCCGTGGCCACTGTATCTAAAATTATTAACGATGCGATTCTTGAGCGCAATGAATCTTTTACTGCTGAAAAAGAAAGGCTTGAAAATGAGAAAGCTGAACTTTCAAAAGCTGCAGAAGAAAATGCTAAAGCGGTCAAGGAACTTCAGGAAGAGCTTAGCTCTGCAACTGAAAGAGTGTCGGAATTAGAGCAAGGTCAAAAACAACAAGAGGCTATTGCTCGATTTGATTCGAGAATGTCCGTAATCGAAGACATTTATGAGCTTAACGACGAAAGCCGCAAGGTTGTCGCCAATGAATTAAAAGATCTTGATGAGTCTGATGAATCATTCGCAACATTCCAAGAAAAGCTTGAAGTTGTACTAAAGCATCAAAATAAAGAATTTATCGCAAAACAAGAGGAAGAATTTAATGCAAAGCTTGCTGAAGCAGTTGAGCAGCGCATCGCTGAATTAAAAAGTGAAAATTCCTCAGAAGACGAAGCTGTTGAAGAAGCTATCGACAATGTATCCGTAGAGGAAGAAGTTGTAGCAAACAATAACGCTGACTCATCCGAAGAAGAGCTTTCATTGAAAGACAAATTTAAACAAGCTTTCTCGGAAGACAATTTAACCATTAACTACTAAAATAAAGGAATAAAATAACATGGCTATTAGACTATTACCGTTTCGTGATTATGACGAACATGACGTTGTAAATATTTATAGAAGCGCTGGACAATTAAGTGATTTCATCAATCTTTCTGACTCCACTAAGCGATCCACCCCTCAGGGTGACGCTGGAGTATTTGTAAAGGTTGCTAACGGAGCTTTAAATCCCGCACTTGGCGACTGGGATCCAGTCGATATCGCAAGTAACCCAGACAGTTTGCTTGGCAAAACTAATTATCCACATGTTGGTCGCAACATTTACCCTCAAACTGCTTTGAGTGTAACTGGAGTTGGCGCATCTGGAGATGCATGCATCGGAGTTACTCTTCGTCAAACTGTTGCTCGTGACGAGCTCGGAGAAAATCTTCTTTACAATCCCGTCAAAAAAGATGAATTGTTTGGAGTTCTTCCTGGTGAGGCTGTGCCTGTTCTTTCTAAAGGAATGATTTCCTTGACTGATCAAGCTATTGTTGGGTCTCCTGCTGTTGGAGATTCTCTTGTTCCTTACTCTGAAGGTAGAGCAAGTGGTGTAGCTGGAGGAACTGTTCCTGCCGATGCTAATAAAATCGGTACTGTTCTTGCATCTGGATACAGAAATGATGATGCTGGATCTCAAGGCGGAACTAATGTTTTTGGAAATGCTGGATATCAAAGCGGGCATTACTACATCGTAAAAATCGATTGCGCATAATTTAATAAAGAAAGGTAAAATTTAAAAATGAAAATTACATTAAAAAGAACTGAAGAACAAGTCGAGCTTATCAAAGCAATGGCATCGAAAAATCGTGATGTTGCTTACGAAGCTCAAGTTGCTCTCGCAGAATTTATTGGACCTGTGCTTGCGAAAGTTATCAATCAAGCTCCTACTCTTAGTAACTTGTTTAGCAACTTTGCATTTAGCGCTGATGAAAGCCCCAGTATCCCAATGGATCTTTACTATGACATCACTGATGAAGATTATGTAACTGTTTGGAGTCAAGCCGTCCCTGGTGGTTTGCCAACCAACACCGTTACTCCTATCGGTGGTGAAATGAAATTCACAACTTATCGTCTCGATAGTGCTGTTGATTTCGACAAACGTTATGCTCAACGTTCACGCATGGATGTTGTTAGCAAATCTTTTACTCGTGTAGCTCAAGAAATCTTGATGAAGCAAGAGCGCAATTCTGCAAGTCTTATACTTGGAGCTTTGTCTGAAGCTAGCACAAAAGGAACTAAGCATACGATAACTGCCAACACCGTAGGAAATTCAAGATTGGTTCTTGATGACTTTAATAAGCTTCTTACTCTCGGTAAGCGTATCAATACAGCTTGGACTGGTGGCACACCTGAAGGTGGTATTGGCGGTCGTGGAGTAACCGATCTTATCGTTTCTCCTGAAGTTGTACAAGGCCTTCGTGAAATGGCTTACAATCCAATTAATACTAGAACCGTAGGTACTGGAAACGACATTCCTGCTACTGACAGTATGCGTGAAGCTATCTACAGCAACGCTGGCATTCCTGAATTCTATGGTATTAATATCATGGAGCTTCAAGAAATGGGCAAAGGTCAACGCTTCAACAAGCTTTTTGAAGCTCTTGATAGTGATGCTGACCGCGCTGGAGCCGCTGTAGCATTTGCTGATGCTAGCCACGAGCTTGTTATCGGCCTCGATAAACGTGTTGAGTCAATGCTTCGCGCAGTTGCTACCGATTCCGAAACTGGTTCCGAGTTCTCCTTGGTTGCAGACGATCAATACAGTGTTCGTCAGTCCAAGATTGGATACTACGGATCGATTGAAGAAGGCCGCATGATTCTTGATAATCGTGCCCTGTTCGGTATCGTTTGCTAAGTGTAAGATTAATTATAATCTTTTTCAAAAAATCCACCTAAGGGTGGATTTTTTGTTTATAAGAGTTATTATATGTGTATAGAACTTTAAACTAGTATAAATATTATGGCCACAAGAAAACCTAAAACAACCAAGAAAAAAACGGCAAAGATTACCCAATATGCCGATGGAAAAGATAATGACAGAAAAGATGTCGCAAAAACTGTTGAAGAATTAATGGCAGTAAAAACAAGAGATCCTTTTAAGTTAGCTAGCGGTGAAAGCTTTGAGGAAGCTGTTAAAAATATGAGCCTCTCCCAACTTCAAGAAATTGCGGTAAAGTCTGGAGTATTTCCTTCTGGAACAAAAGCTACACTCAAAAACAAGCTTCTCAAGGAATATGAAAATAGATCACAAGGAAGATATGGAGCTGCAAGTTCCAGTAAGCCTATTGTTGACCCAAATTCCGCTCGAGCAAAAAAAATTCTTAAAATACTGAACGACGAATGAATCAATTAGGCGAGCTTGGGTATGAAATTTGGGATATCGAGTTCGGTGATCATACATCTGAAATAGACAGAGAAAGTAAATCTCTGCTTATTTCTGGCTACCTTGAAGCCAATATTGGAGAGCTTAATATATTGATTAATACAGATTTTAAGCTTGACGAAACTAAAGATGAAGTGATTCCCGAGTTAAAGTATGAAGAGAAAGCTATATTTACTCAACTCTATCTAAAGGATTATCTTTTAAAGCAAGCGCGTAATACGTTAAGAAGCGCCACTGATACCTCTTATTCTAATGAAGCTAATGCTCAACCAACTGATTGGACGGAACTTCGAGAAGGTGACAGTTCTATCAAAAGATCAATACCCACAGCAAGCTCCAAGAACACTTCCGCTAAACTCTTTCAGGATGCCTCCAAGGAGGCCCTAGAAGACCTCAAGAGGATGATTCATTCATATAACATGTATGGATCCATTCCTTCGCAGATAGCGGGCAAAGACGCGCCTATCTGATCACTCCTTGGGCTTGCTTTTTTTGGTGAGCTGTTCAAAGATACTTTTTTTCTGCTCTGGCGAGCAGTGATACCACTTGTACATAATATCTTTTTGGATACTTTGTATTTTTTCTTGCATTTTATCGATCTCTTGCTCGACTGTAATAATTAGCTCAGTATTTACATCTTCTATTTCTATATCAAGATTTAGTGCAACTTTTAATATTTTATTAAAGTCGCCACTATCCTTGCCTTGACTTGCTTCATGGTAAAGTTCGGCGCGGGCTTCAATTTCTTCTTCTGAGAGACCTTTTGTTTTATCTGGATGTGTTTGCTTGACAATTTCGCGGTATAACTCTTTTACTTCTTTGTTGGTTTTCTTTTTTTTGTTTTTTTTATCTTGCGGGCCATTTTCAAATGGCGGCGATATTTCTTTTCGCGCGCAATATTCAAACATAGTAGATATAAAGGTTTGCTTAGCCGTCTCAAAAGAACTCATGAGCTCATCGTACTCCATGTTCAGATAAGACATTTTGTGTTTGAGTTTTTTGAATTTTTGCTCTAATATTGATTTGGACCGAGATTTATTCTTTTCGGTTGATATATATTTTTCAATCTCTACGCTAGAGGAGTTTTTAAATAAATCATCTATATCTTCCATAATTGTAATTTACACAAAAAAAAGACGACCCCCGAAGGGGTCGTCTAGGTTAAGGGTTAAGAAATAACGATTAAACTGCAGATAGCACTTCAAGAGTGTATCCTGTAGATGGAAGTTCATCCGAGAATACAAATGTAGCACCAGTTGTAGTAGGTTGTCCGCTCAATTGAATTCCCATAATTGGGTCATCTGGATTGTAGCTCACCATTGTTCCAACCACTGAAGGTGGAGTTGCGAATCCTGCCTTAGTATAGTCAACCGTTACGTATGCTTGAGCTAAGGTCGCAGTTTGCATTCCTGTATATGCAATACCTGATAATTCTACAGTCTGAGCATATACATCATTGGTTGTAATTAACGCTGCGAGACTAGATACGTCAGTATCAACCTGTTTAGCTTCCAAGCTAGAAGCTGAAGCCAAGCTGGAAATGTCAGAATCAAGTTGTTCTGTACCTCCGCCAAGGCTGGTCGCCAAGCTAGAAATGTCAGAGCTATGAGTTACATCAGTAGCTGCAAGACT
>Ga0206131_10003305_pt1 | contig 18717 bp, 28 predicted proteins | sample Helgoland_Spring_FD_148636 | JGI IMG/M metagenome (GOLD analysis project Ga0206131, IMG submission 148636) | Pelagic subsurface seawater microbial communities from Kabeltonne, Helgoland, North Sea - Helgoland_Spring_Bloom_20160517_1 | ecosystem: Environmental > Aquatic > Marine > Epipelagic ...
TTTGTTGGATTTAATCAACCTACTATTACTACGCTAATGAACCAACAATTTCCTACGCAAGGAATACGCAATGTCTATTGTGTAACGCAGGAGGTACTAGATAATCTATATAATATACCACCTTCTGATGGAACGGAGGCCAAGCTAGTACCATAAGGAGATAGCATTATCCGACCCGGTATACAAGTTGTATATATGTGTTACAATTAACATAATAAAGAATTATAGTTTATTTACATTCACAGGAGAAGTACAATGAGAAGAACATACTTAGCTACAACAGCCATAATTGCTCTCTTAGCAACTAGTGCATGCTCACCAGGACATATTGCAGCCAATAATAATGGGATTGCAGAATATGCTTGGGTAGGATGCCATCAGGTTACAGAAACTCCAGTAAAAGGATCTTATGCATTTAACGCAATCGGTGATCTTAAAGTTGGAGACTATTTTTACTTTCAACAATTAGCAAAGGATGGGTCGGTTAGTGATGTTGTCACTGGTAAACTCTGTGAAAGTTAATTGGCCGCCAAATCTAGGCTCTCTCGTGAATTTGACGAGGAGAGGACAACTGAATCTGGGGAACTAGATCAGTTAATAGATGCGGAGGCTAACTGGGCTCTTATATTCAGTGATACAGGGGATCTACAAGGATTATTCATTCCTAAAGGGTACACAGAAGACGACACCCCGGCATCTTTAGTCGCAATTATTAAAATGTTTAACACGGAGCAAGGATCACACCATGCAACGGATCATAGTCAAGAAGTTACTACTTACCACTAGTGCGTTAGCACTATTACTAATCTCTACGCCTGCGGGAGCCTTTAATCCCGTGGGCAGTAGTAGAGTTCCTATTCAGGTACCCAGAGACCAAAATCTTCGTGATCCTGAATACGCAAGTGTTCCTATCGTACGTATTGAGAATGTATATGGTAACCAAGTTCAAATGAATAACGGTTATTATACTATCAAGTGCGGATACGAACAACAAATTGTTAATCCAACTGATAACAGACATTTCCTTACAAGGTTCCTTTATCCAAAGAAACAATATGTGTACGAAAACACACATAACTGCCGCAAGGTTTACCAAGGTACGCCTGAGCACTCTCCCAGTTACTGGGTTTACTATCGTATGCACGGCCAGTTGTACAAAATTCAGATGCAACATAAACCCCAGAACGCATATATTCAGGTAAGAGTTAATTAATTGAATATATTTGCAATTTTTGCTCCAGGATTAGGTTGACGTCTTAGCTCAGTATGCTACAATAGTATTGTTGTTGAAACTTAACTACTAAGAAGGATTAAGATTATGTCAGAACTAGAATACGCAGCGAACGAAGCAGTTTTTGGATTGCAGTTGGATTGGGACAAGGCAGTGAGCTTTGTGGTCCGTAACGCAAAGACGGACAAAAAAACTGCTCGAGCAGTTCTAAAGGAACAAATGACTAGCTATAACAATGCCAATTAATAAAGGGCCAACTTTGGAAGAAACTAGTGCTGTTGACGCAGGGGCAGAATTTGCCTCTGCGTTAATTGAACAAATGGAGCAAAAACTCCAACAACACAACCAGCTAGATGATTATGATGTTTACTGTGAATGGGACGATGAAGACCTTACTTCAATGGAAGTTTGGTTACGTGATCGTTCGGATGACAGTCGAATAGGTCCTCTAGATTACAGGGCAATGATTGCTCATTAACAGAATCCGGACAGGTGACTGAGTGGCCGAAAGTACACGTTTGCTAAATGTGCGAACCTTAATAGGGTTCCGTGGGTTCGAATCCCACCCTGTCCGCCATTTTATATAAGAATAGGTTGACTTTTATGTAGATTATGTTATCATATAATAGTTAATCAACTAATTAGACGTGGTGTCTAATAAACGACTGTAACTCGATAAGGAGAATTATCAATGAAAACTACAGCCACAAAGCAAGAAAAGGTTCTTGCAGCTCTACAGAACGGTGAAGAACTCACAGCAAAGCAGATCCGCTCTCGTTATAACGTGGGCAATGTCCGCGCAACTGTGTCAGCACTTCGTATGAAGGGCTTTCCAATCTACCTCAATAAGCGGTCTTCCGTGTTTGAGGGAGTAAAGACCACATACAGCAAGTATCGTATTGGTACACCATCCCGTGCAGTTATCGCGGCTGGTTATCGAGCACTAGCGTCTGCCTAGGTTCGGTTATTTTACAAGTAAGGGGGCATTCATTGCCCCCTTACTACTTTCCCTCCCATATAAATATATAGAATGTCAAAAACAGATTACGTAGAATTTCAAGGCGAAGTTTTGGATGTTTACCCAGGTGGTAAGTTTTCAGTACAAATTGAAACCGAAGATGGTGAACAAACTAACCAAATAGTTGCACACATTAGTGGCAAGATGAGATTAAATAAGATTAATATTCTTGTAGGAGATATTGTGACTGTAGAAATTAGTCCATATGACGTAACACAAGGACGCATAACATATAGGCATAAATAATGACACAAACGAATATCATTATGACATGTAAAAACGGCAGAATTTATGGCATGGAACATTGTGAAGGAGAGGTAATTCACGATTCTGAATGGATACCTGAGTGTGATTGCAAAGGAGAATGTAAGTATGTTATCAGTAACACCAAAAGCCAAAGAATATCTAACTAGCGTAGCCAGTGGCGGCTTAGTAACACTCAGTGTTAAAGGCGGCGGGTGTAGTGGTTTTCAGTATGTGTGGGGACTATACGAGGATGATAGCGAGTATACCTGGAGCGAGCCTATTGAAGATGTACTAGTACTAGATCCACTAGCAGAAATGTATGTGCTAGGTAGTGAAGTAGACTATGTTACAGAACTAGGAGGAAGTTTCCTAGCAGTTCGTAACCCAACAGCAAAGAGTAGTTGTGGTTGCGGTGAAAGTTTCAATTTATAAATTGGATATAATTGTATACCTACTACTACAATTACTTAATTAGTTTCCAATTCAACCGTTAATAATTCTTTTACCAGTATTAAGTTACCACGCTCTACAACTAATTCAAGTTTAGAATTAGGTAAAACCCTGTCCATTGCCTTACCAATGCTTTGTTGAGATGTAATATTGTTAGATCCTATTTTTAACAATATGTCACCATTCTTAATTCCAGCACTATCCGCTGGACCATCAACATCTAAGCCAACAACTTTTATATGTCCTTCGTCCTTATCAAGTTCATATGTAAGTCCTAATTTACTTCTTTTTACTTTTCCAAACTCAATAAGATGTCCAAATATATACTGGGCCTGATTGCCACTTACACTAAAGTTAATACCAATACTACCAGCACTTCCGATTGGTGAGAATATAAAACTATTCACACCTACAACTTCACCATTACTGTTAAATAGCGGCCCGCCGCTATTGCCTACGTTTATACTAACGTCACTCTGTATAACTGACTGCCAGGTATTCTGTAGTCGTCTACCATTAAAACTAACGATTCCTTTGGTTACACTCCAGATCATTCCCATGGGATGACCAATAGCATACACATCATCACCACTACGTAACGTATCGCTATCGCCCCAAGTAATAGCCGGATTATTATCTATTAATTGTTGGCCTTGTGTAGTTAACATTTCTAATATTGCGAGATCACTAAGTTTATCATTTGCAATTAACTTTGCATTATGATGTTTGATATTTCCTTTAAATGTAATTTTATATTTTCTATCGTTATCTAATGCTACATGTTCATTAGTTGCAATATACTTTTTATCATTCATATCAATAATAAAGCATGTACCACTGCCCGAGTCAGGGTCTTGCTGTTGCTGTTGCTTTAAATACTGATCAAAAGGATTGGTTTCGAAGTCTTCTTTACGTTGACCTTCGCTATCAATTACTGTAGTATTACTACTGGGAGTTTTAAAGGTAATTAAACAAACACTATCACTTGTTTTTTCTACAGTTTGAGAAAACGATGATCCCAGGGCCTGAGAGTTATAGCTTAAAAGTGCCCAAAGGCTTGCCGCTACTAGCGTCGAACTTATCCACATAGTTGTTCACTTTCCGTTGTTCTGCACTTTTTAACTGAGCTCTACTCTTGGTATAGCAGTCTGTGCAATAATGCGTTTGACTTTTATGCTTGAATTGCTTGCTTTGTCTAGTAAATTGGTTATTACAACTATCACATTCCAGTCTATAATATGTTGCTAGAGTTCTTACATTTTCAGGTTTGCCATTACGAGTGCGAGTATGTGTGCTAATTCCTGTGTAGGTTTCTACTAACATAAATATATTTAGCATGCGGCTTCGTTGATAACTAAAATAAATACTATATAATGTGAAAGGACACATAATGGCCAAGCAAACAATTAATATCGGTAGTAGTGCCAATGACGGATCAGGTGATCCGCTCCGTACTGCCTTCGATAAAGTAAATGATAACTTTGGAGAGCTATATGCAGTTTCAGGTGCAGGCAGTGGACAAAATATTGCTATTAGCGGACAAAAAATTATCAGTGAAAATACAAACGGTAATATCCAACTAGATCCAAATGGCACTGGTGAAGTACAGTTCTTGAGTGACACCACAATGGGTGATAGTTTCAAACACCAAATGGGTGACGGAGATGACTTTAAAATTTACCACGATGGTAGCCACAGCTATATTTCAGACGAAGGCACAGGTAACCTAAAGATTCAGGGCAGTCAAATTGACATCCTGGGTGGCGCAGATGGTGCTGAAACAATGGCAACATTTGTAGATAACGGCGCAGTAACACTCTATTATGATAACAGTGCTAAGATGTCAACTGTTACAGCAGGCATAGATATTACTGGCGACTTAAACGTTGATACAATTAACACAGGCGGCCAGGCCCTTTCAGTAGGCGGCACGGCGACGTTCACCAATGCGACTGTGACTACCACCTTAGCAGCAGGGTTGTTAGTAGTGGACAGCAATATTTCACTGAATGGCAATAAATTATTTACACAATTATCTAATAGTGACATTGACCTTGATCCAGCAGGTACAGCCACAGTTAACTTGCGTGTCCCAGAACAGACAACAGTTGGTAGTGCAGGCGGTGCGTCAGCAGTGCCAGCATCGCCAACAAAATATATTAAGATTAAAGTAAACGGCACAGAATACGTAATACCAGCATTTGCAGTATCTTAAGGAGGTAACTAATGGCTAAACAAACTGTTAACATTGGTACCAACCAGGATGATGGCACGGGTGATGTACTAAGAGATGCGTTCAATAAGATTAACCAAAACTTTGATGAGGTGTATACTGAGCTTGGCGGCACTAGTCTCTCAGGTTTAAATTTTTCCGGAACAACTATCGGTACAGACACCGCAGGTTCCAGCGTCACGGTTGATGTAACAGTTGGCGGACAGATTATACTTGCAGGACCCGTTAGTGTAAGTGAAACACTTTCTGTTACAGGCAATACTTCCTTAACTGGCACACTTGATGTAGATGGTAATACAACGTTAGATACAGTTAGTATTGGTGAAACTCTTGCTGTTACAGGTGCTACAACACTAAGCAGTGCACTATCTGGTACAAGCGCAACAATGTCTGGTGCAGTTACTATTGGAGGAACAACCACACTAAATGGCAGTGTTGATATCGGAGACAGTAGTAGCGATACAGTTACAATTACGTCCCGAGTTGACAGTAGTGTTGTTCCAAGTAGTAACGAAACAAACAACTTAGGAAGTAGTACGTTACGCTGGGCTAGTGTATACGCCAAAGATGGTGATTTCTCAGGTAATATCACCTTAGGTGGCAATATTACCGTTGGGGATGGTGACTCAGATAGTATTACAATTAATGCTGATCTAACAAGTAATCTAGTTCCCAATGCTGATATTACATTCGATATTGGTACCATTAGTAAAAAGTGGAGAACCGTATACGCCGATACAGTTAACACAAGTAGTATAACTGGCGCCACAAGTTTTGCTATTGGCAACTTATCTTTTAGTGGTAATAGTATTTCAAACACCACAACTAATGAAAATGTTACACTAGACACCCTTGGTACTGGCAGAGTGGTTGTTAGTGATATTACTATTAGTAATAGATCTGCAAACGAAGTATTATTTGCAGGCGTAGGCGGAGCCGTAACTAGCTATAGTGGATTTACCCATAGTGGAACAACTACCACAATGGAACATTTGATTGTTAACGACTTAACAATTGATGCAAATAATATTACTAGTAGCAGTAATATTGAACTCCAGCCAGGCAGTGGTATTATTGATGTGAAAAACGCTGTTATAGATAATCTAGCTAATCCAACACTAGGTGATCATGCAACTACAAAAGATTATGTTGATACAGCAACAAATCAGCCTATTACTTTAGCTGGAGACGATAGTACAGCAATTGAAGCTAGACTAGGTGAAACAATACAAGTACTAGGCACAAATAGTATTGGAACTTCAGTTGGAGTTCAGAGCATAACTATAACAAATAATGATACCTGGGATACATTTTTAACAAGACTAGGGCGTACGGTTCCAGGTCTTGCAGGTTTAAACGTTAGTAAAATTATCATTGATAGTGCATTACAGATTAATAATAATAATATTACCACTATAGTTAGTAATGCTGACCTTGTGCTAGATGCAAGTGGCACAGGTAGAATAGTTGTTAGGTCTAGCTTAGATGTAGATGAAACATTAAACGTTACTGGAGCAACCACACTAAGCAGTACATTAGGGGTAACAGGTAATGCAACTTTTAGCGGCGACATTACTAATGGCAGAATTACTATTACTGATAATTTAATACAGTCTATTAATACAAATGAAGAGCTTAGACTAGGAAGTTCTGGTATAGGAAATGTTGTAATTCAAGACCATTTGAGTCTGGATGCACAATCAGCAACTCCTGCTGCTAATGCTGACAGAGCACACATTTATTCATTCAAATATAGTGGTACTACTAATCGTGCGTTTACAATGGATGGTACTGGTAATTACTATGCTATTGCTCCCAGAGCGTATACCCCCGCTAGTGCAGTGGGCGCCGCTGGTGATAAAAGAGGCGATCAAGCATTTGATACCGATTACCAGTATCAGTGTCTAGCAGATCATGACGGTAGTACTGCAATATGGAAACGGGCAGCACACGCAACCTGGTAATAGCGATAAATACTCACAAGTAGAGGAGCCGCTATGACCGCGCCTATTTGGATAACACCGCCCGGTAATTTGGGTACTATTGTAGAGCAAGAGTTCTATCAAGTACAGTTAAACGCAGGAAACGCTGATCATTATGAATGGATTAGCGGCAAATTGCCCAACGGTATTCGTATTACGCCGTTTGGTAGGTGCGAAGGCTACCCTGATGCAAAAGATTACATACAAGGCGTGCCTGTTGAAGTTGCATTTAACGTAACAAGTAGATTTGTTGTACGTGCAACAAATACAGTAGAAAGTTCTGTAGCAGACAGAGTATTTGAACTAACGGTTACTGGCAATGATGCTCCTACTATAGATTCTTCGCCCCCGACTGATCTTGGTGCATCCTGGGATGGTGACTATTTTGAACAGCAACTTACAGCATTTGACCCGGACCCAGGAGATGTAGTAACCTGGAGACTGCAGAGCGGAAAATTACCTGCAGGATTAACGATAAGCACCACTGGACTTATTAGCGGATATATTTCACCAACTCCAACACTTACAGGTACATCAGGATTTGATATTAATAATTATGATATTGGATCCTTTGACTTTAGTACAGTTGCTGAAAGCAAGCTCTATGAATGGGTCGTAGAAGCTTCAGATGGTAAAGATATTGATCTTAAAAACTACAGATTATTTGTTGCTAGCAGAAATTCAGCAACAGCAGACACAGATGAAATAACTGCTGATAGCTTTAAAGACACAGCACTTGAAAACACAATTAACTTTCTTGTTGATGCTAGTTCGAGTATTGAAAGACTACCGTCTTTACTTACCCAGCCTGCAGATTTTGGAACTATTACCCATGACAATTTCTTTGCAACTCAGTTTACAGGATACGATCCTGACGGAGATCCGATTGAATATAGTATAAGTGTTGGTGCCGCAATTGGCTTTGATGCAACTGGATCAAATTATGATGAGGACTTGTTTGACAGGGGGACACAAGAGCTGCCACCTGGACTTGTTCTGGATAGTGAAACCGGCTGGCTTACTGGTTATATTCCAATCATAAACACAACTACTCAAAACTATGAGTTTGCGGTGCAAGTTTATAAAAAAGACAAGCCAACTATACGAAGCGAGTTTGTTTACTTCACCCTCACAATTGAAGGAGACATTGATAAAAATATAACTTGGCCTGCCTCCGATCTTGGCACTATTAGGACCGGAGATATTAGTGAACTTGATATACGTGCAACTATTAGAAGTGGCGCAGCAGTACAATACGAACTAAGAAGTGGTACACTTGCAGGGACGGGCAGCGAGGGTAAAATTCCTCAGGGTCTAAGAGTTACGGCAGACGGTTTTATACAGGGTCGTGTAAATTTTGAGCATCTGATGTTTGACACTGGCGAAACAACATTTGACGTAAACCTGTTTGATAAAGGAGAGTTTGCAGACTTTACCACGTTTGAACTAACCTATAAATTCACTGTAAGAGCATTTAGTAGTGACGGTATAATTGACACTTATAATACATTTAATTTGGAAGTATTGCCAGAAACATTGGATCCGTATGAAAGCCTGTATATACGTGCACTTCCAAAACAAGCACAACGGGATATATATACCAGTCTAATTAACAATAGCGATGATATTCCTACGCAAGATGTATATCGTCCTACAGATTTTAACTTTGGTTTACAAAAAGACATTAGAGCACTCATTGCTACTGGATTAGCACCCAAAGAAGCAACCAAATATATTGAAGCAACTGCTAAAAACCATTTTAACAACACACTGACGTTTGGAGACATCAAAGTAGCAACATCCTATGATGAAAACAACGTTGCAAAGTACGATATCGTTTATATGGAGTTAATAGATAGCGCAATGGGCATTGATCCTACCACTAATAACAAAGCGCCAGCCAGCAACACCATAAATCTAAAATTACAAAAGTCTATTACTGCCATGTTTAACTTTATTAAACCTATGACAGTTGATAGTGGATGGCCCAAAACGAGTACAGGCAATCAACATGCAGATCAGGGCAATGAAATAGAAGTCTATCCCAATGCTATTCAAAATATGCGTAATAGAATGAAGACATCAATTGGTAGTACTGTACTTGAACGATTTGTACTGCCTAACTGGATGCAAGACAAACAGACTGATGGTAATGTATTAGGTTGGACACTTGCTGCACCAATTGTATATATGAAACCAGGCACAGGCGATCGCACAGCATACAGATTAAAACAACGTAGTGAATTTGATCTCAAGAATATTAGTTTTGAAGTAGATAGATTTGTACTTGATAATAATTTAAGTAACTTTTATGACAAACAAGACCGGAGTTATAGTACAACAGCAGAAACAACATTTGATTTGTCAGATATTGCTAGCAACGTAGTAGCAACAGTAAATCATAGTGTGCCTGGCAATATTACATTTGATAGTTTAAACAAGAAATTAGCAAGTGAAGTTGTTGCAAGTGGCGCGATCACAGGACTTACAGATGTAGCTCAGCTAAATGGTTCAACTGTAATCTGGTTAAAGCATGAAGGCATGGTAGACTTCGACAATGATAACGATGGTTGGAATGAAGTATTAGACATATACGACAATGTAGGTTATGATTATGAAAATAGCGGCGCAGGAAGATATGCAGGTGAGCAAGAAATTCCTGGATATGTAGATAAGTTAACAGGAAATGCTACACAAAATAAACAAGCAGGCGTGTGGACTATCAGTGTGGACGCACAAAATATTACTACATTTACCTTTACTCGCGAAGTTAACAACGGAGATCAGGTAAAAGTAACTTTCGATAATAAAATTTACTATTATGAACGTAATGCAACAGGCGGAAGAGCACCTGAATATACTGATGTTAAGGATGTTGATCTAAGCAATGCAGGTGTTACTTGTACGTTTGATGGTAATGACACCCGCTTTTACGCAGACACAATCACGCACACAGGACTTGATACAAATGATGTTTGGATTAAATTCCCAAGAATAAATGCTTTCAGAGATAATATACAAAGATAAATAACTGAAGTACCACGGAGATATTTTAAATGGCCAGCAATATCAATGCAAACAATATAGATGGAACCTTTCCTATTGCAGGACAGGATAATGATTCACAAGGGTTCCGAGACAATTTTACAAATACAAAGACAAACTTTAACAATGCCAAAACAGAAATTGAAGATCTACAAAGTAAAGTAGTACTCAAAAGTGCCCTAACGGGTACCAGTCTCTCTAATGCTGGTGCTGGCGCACTAATGACAGACTTTGAACTAAGAGACATGAGTGAGACTCGTGTTAGTAAAGGTACAACTAGTGGTACAGTTACCCTTAACTACACTGAAGGATCTTATGTAACAGCAACCACAAGCGGAAGTGTTTCACTAGCATTTAGTAGCTTCCCAGCAAGCGGTAAACTTGGCCGTATCCGTTTAGAAATTGATGTTCAAAGTGTAGCCCATACGTTAACGCTACCAAGTGTAGTATCTATTGGACTTGCAAGTTTGATGGGAATTAATAGCAATACTAGAGTTATTACTTTTGACGAAGTTGGCACATATATATTTGAATTTACAACAGACGATCAGGGTACGACTGTCGCAATTAGTGATTTAACACGTAACCGGTCAATGATGGAACAAAGAACGCCAGTAAATATCGGACAATCCGGCGATAAGGCAGGATTAATGGTAGTTGATACTGGTTATGTATACGTATGTACTGGATCTTACGATGGCAGCACTGTCATATGGAAAAGAGTCGCAGTTAGCGCATATTAGGAATAGATTATGGATGACCAATATAGAAAACTACAAGAAAAGATTGATGCAATCGCCCGGAATGAACCTCTTCCACAAGTAAACGAAGATAGTAATTATGAAATTATAATGGGCTTTATTGACCAGTGGACTGAAGCCGGTCAACCAGACGACTATATGGATGACCTTGTTGCATATGTTAAAAAGACTATTCCTGATTCAAAGGATTGGAATTATGCGGCATCATTAATAAAGGATGGTGTAGAAAGTTATCAGAACCGCGAGTATGGAACAAGTAGTTTAATGGGACTACGAAATAATACAGAATCTGTAGAAGAAGCAGTTGAAGAAGCAGTTGAAGAAGCAGTTGAAACAACAACGACTCCAGAAAGGTATGGTCAAGATTTTTTTAGAAGTGTACTAGATGAATTAGATCAAAATGATGCCACAGAAGCAGAAGAAGCAACAGTCTCTGAAGCAACACAAGGCCCAGGAGTAGATGCAGTAATGGAACTTATAGACATGGGCGTTAGCAAAGAAGACTTATTTGATCAAATGATGCGTGATCACAGTGATGACGAGCTTTTGGCATTTGCAGACGATTACCGACGTATGAATGACTTCCCTGGAATGGAAGATTAAAGTACTAAAATATAATAAAACATATTGATTTTAATAACTCTTGTTAGTATAATATAAACATACTAACAGGAGTTTTTATGACTAACATTGATTTACACAAGTACGCAGAATTTGTAGATGCTGTTACTAGCGAAGAGAGTAAGAAAAGTTCTGCACTTGAGCCTGTCATGCGAGAACTATCCAAACATGCTATTATGCCACGGTTACTAACTGCAGGAATTGGGCTATCCAGTGAAACTGGCGAATTTAACGAAATTATTAAGAAATGTATGTTCCAAGGCAAGCCTATGGATGAGGATACACTATTTCATATGAAGCGTGAGCTAGGTGATGTCATCTGGTACTGGATGCAAGCATGTTTTGCATTAAATGCAGATCCCAATGATATTATTCAAATGAATATTGACAAACTAGAAGCACGTTATCCTGGCGGCAAGTTTGATGCACACTATAGCGAGAATCGTGTAGATGGTGATGTATGAACCATCCACTTACTGGAAACTTGCAGGCCCTTGAAGATAATGTATTAGATACCCGTATCAAGGACTTGGCAAAAAAAATTAACTTTGCATACCGTAGTAGCCCTAGCGTGATTCCACAAATGCAAATGATGATGAGTGATCTTCAGGCTGAACGTAGCCGCAGAGACAAAGAAAAAATGGAAAAGGTCATGCAACAAGCTAAAGAAGCCAATGGCGACTCTAGCAGTTGGGATGATATTATAGACATATGATTACAGTTAAAGAAAAATTTGGTGCTACACTTATACTAGACGACATGTTGGTGCTTCCCAATTTCTGGGACGTTACCGTAACCATGGAACCCAATCCAGCATTTGCGGATGAGCTTAGTAGTTATAATACGGCTGTGGACAGAGTGCAAGTTTTTATACAAAGTATACTGGATAACAGTATATTCGTAAGTCCTGAACACATTAATAATTTTATGAATGAGTTGCCCCTAACTGGGGTTGTACATACAACTCCTGATGTACCTTATGATCATATTTTAACCATGTGCTTGTATACAAAATTTAGTGGTATTGTGGAAGGCAGATGTATAGTTCAAAATGTAACATTAGAAAGTTATCAAGCGGGAGGAGTACAACACAGCCACGGATTAGATGATGGAAATCCTGAAACACTGCGTGATATATTTGCAGAAGAGGATCCAGCATTTGCAGAGTATTGGTATGACAGTAGAGTTAAGTACTTTAATCTTAGTCCACAAGGAATGAAGTTAAATGTAGCTGGTTGGGAAAAATTTGACTTATCGTTTGACACCCACCCCGGAGATGTTGTACAATTAGATACATTTAGAAGCAAAAAAACTAAACCAAAGGATGACGATGACGGAACAGACATCGCTTGATGAATTTGATAGGCAAATTCATACACAGGAGGATGCAGTGAAGGCATTGTATATTAATCCAGGTATAGATTTAGCTAAATTAGATTTGCAAGACGTAGAACAGTTTAATAGTGCAAACCAGTTACTGTATGCAGGATATACAGAACTTAAACTAGCAAGTACACCTGATTGTACCCCTGCTGAGTATCATAAGCAGAATCAAAAGCTATGGAACATGCCTGCAGAATATGCTGAATTTGATATTGCCAAATGGTTGTTGGATCAGTGTGAAAATGATGAACAACAGCAACGTGTAGGACAAGAACTATTATTGTATGTTGATAGAGGGTTAGAAGATTTGTTAAAATTTCTACGTTATATGGTTCAGGTAATGCGCGATAATAACATTGTCTGGGGTGTAGGAAGAGGTAGCAGTGTAGCTAGTTATGTGCTATACTTAATAGGTGTTCATAAGATTGATAGCCTGTACTATGATTTAGACGTCACAGATTTTTTACGATAAATATTATATACGCATATTAAGGAGATTAAAATGGCACAGAAGAAATACAGAACTTCACAAGGCAAAATGGTAGATTTTAGCGCAATGCTTACAAATAATGAATTAACACCTGCACTAGGAAATATGAACGTAAACGCTAGAGGCGATGAAATTCAACCAGACGGAACAATTGTTAAGTCACGGGAAGATGTTATGCGTGAGTATTATAAAATGAATACCACCGTGCCTGAAGAGGCTCCAATCCCTGAAGGTAATGTTGCAACTGCTGACAACAACATTCCTGAAGATAACTGGGCAGACTGGGAGCCTAAACAAGAAGCAACCACAGAACAACCAGTCCAAGAGCAAATTGAAGAAGCAATTGCGCCACCAACTCCAAAGGTAACTAACGTTGCACAAATGGTAGAAGAGACTGGCGGGCAAAAAGTCACTCCAACCGGAAGTCTAGCAAGTAGCGTAGCGGGTACTAAAACAATAACAGGAGTTGATAAATCTAAATTTGAAGCTCCATCAGGATTAAAAAGGCTATAAGGAGTAAAATTAATGCCGATAAGCAATACTAATCTAACAGGAAAATTCCGTCCATTGCACTCCGGAGTGCTAGTTAAAGAAATGAAGTTTGATGAATTACGCACAGCCAGTGGCTTGATTATTCCAGGTGACGATGGAGAACTGCGTGGTATCCATCCACGCTGGGCTGAAGTTATAGAAATTGGACACGAACAGGAAGATGTAAGTGTTGGCCAGTGGGTACTAGTAGCACACGGACGCTGGAGCAGAGGATTTAATCTTAATGGGGAAGTTTGTCGCACGGTTGATCCGGATGATATTCTAGGTATTAGCGATAAACAACCACAGGACGAAGTTATGACACCAAGTATGGCCCATCAGACGCAACAGTATGCTGGTGAAGTAGGTGTTGGTAAACTGGAGATTTAACTGATGGATATGCCTCAAGCGGCGGACGATCATGTAAAGATTGATATTCTTGTACGGAATATGCAGGAACTCCAAGCACAACTTCAGTCCGCATACAAGCGGATTGCGGAACTAACTGAAGACCTGGAACGTGAGAAATCAAAAATTAGTTAACACTCGCTATGGTAACATGTATGTCTTTAGTGATGACCTTACCATTGGTCGGAGTCTAGAGCACTACGGAGAGTACTGTTATCCTGAAGTTGATATGCTAATAGCACTATTAGACACGGATAGTTTTGTTTTAGATGTTGGTGCAAACATAGGATCACACACGCTAGGCTTTGCACCTTATGTAAGCAAAGTTGTAGCATTTGAGCCAGATCCAGAATGTCACGACCTACTTGCAAATAACGTGGGCATGCAGGACCGTAGCGTTGGGCGTAAGATTAGTATTAATCCTATTGCCCTCAGCGACAGTGTACAAGAAGTTAGCACACAATTCGATTACGGTAAAACAAAAGTAACACCCGGTGGATCAATAGTACAAACCAAGCTAGACAATATACAGGACTTTCCTCGTATTGATCTAATTAAGATTGATGTAGAAGGCATGGAGTATAATGTACTCAAAGGTGCTCAAAACACCATTACATACTTTAGACCTATACTGTTTATTGAAATGCAGGATGCAAGCCTTAACAGTTTGGTGTTTGACTTCTTAGACAATCTTAGTTATAATATATATTGGGCGGCATGTGCAACGTTCAATCCAAACAATCATAAGCACAATAGCGAGGATGTGTTTGGACCGCAGCATGGTGTACTAAATTGGTTGTGTACACCCACACCAATACAAACAGACCTAACGCCAGTACAATCTCGTACAGACACTATAGAGAAAGCAGTACTTAGATGAAAGAACTTTGGACAGAGAAGTATAGACCCGATACATTAGACGGTTACGTATTTCGCGACGACGATCAAAAACATCAAGTTGAAGGCTGGATTAGCAGTGGTTCTATTCCACATTTATTGTTCAGTGGCGCTCCTGGTGTGGGTAAAACTACACTAGCAAAAATACTAATCGGGCAACTGGATGTACAAGATGTTGATGTGCTAGAAATTAATGCTAGTCGTGAGAACAGTGTAGACAATGTGCGTGAACGTATCACTAACTTCGTACAGACAATGCCATTTGGTGAGTTTAAGATTGTGTTACTTGATGAGGCTGATTATATTAGTCCTAACGGGCAAGCGGCCCTACGTGGAGTGATGGAAACATACTCCAGCACTGCACGTTTTGTACTAACCTGCAACTATCCAAATAAAGTTATCCCAGCATTGCACAGCAGGTGTCAGGGTTTCCATATTGAGAAAATTGACAGTACTGAGTTCACAGCAAGAGTCGCTACAATATGTGTAACAGAAGGTATCGAAATTGATTTGGACACACTGGACAGTTATGTAAAAGCAACATATCCTGATCTGCGCAAGTGTATTAACCTGGTACAGATGAACAGTGTGGATGGCAAACTGGTAAGTCCACAAGAGTCCGACAGTGCCATGGCAGACTACAGACTGGCTGTTGTGGACCTGTTTAAAGAAGGCAAACTGTTGGAAGCACGTAAACTCCTGTGTAGTCAGGTACGTGCGGATGAGATGGATGAACTGTTTCGTTGGATGTATGATAACCTGGAACTGTGGAGTACTACTCAAGAAGGACAAGATCAGGCAGTGCTTGCTATTGCCAAGGGTTTGCGTAATATTCCCATGGTAGCAGATCAAGAGATCAATTTGGCGGCTACGCTGGTAGAACTAACTCAAATATCGTAGCATTATACTACGCCGAGATTTTACTTGTACAGTATCACAACTGTGAAAACTTCCACTATCATTGCGCATTATCCACCCGCTATTTGGTTTAAATGGAACTGTTTTAATAAGATTGCCCGCACTGTCATTTAGATTAGTGCCTGTTGTACCATAAATGTACAACTGCCAGGCAACATCAATAGCCACACTGTCCACATGGTTACCAACTGCATAACCCTCGCCGTCCATATACAAATGGTCCATGGTTTCCCGTTTTCTATAGGGAACGTCTAATAATGCATATACGGCCTGCTGTATATCTGTGTGATCCATTATATAACGGTAGTAGTCTTGCCAGAATTCTGTGCCTGACTGTAGTTTATATACTGTGCGGCACTGACTAAGTTTGGGTGTATTTTTTAGCCAATTTTCCTCGGGCCAGTTAGCCATGCATTGTTCGTATAACTCAGGATGGAGTGTGTTTTCTACCACTACATGCCAGTAGGGTTCCCAGCAAACTTCAGCATTTTTTATCTGATTTACTGTATATTTTTGATATTTTTCCCAAGAAACGGTAGACAAAATACTAACCTGTGCTATTATAAGAGAGTAAGTTAAACAAAGGACCAAAAGGAATAACAGATGGCACGTTTTGATTATAAAACTACTTATCCTCTCAGAGATGTAATGGCTGCAAGCGTGATGGCCTATCGTATCAATGGTGACCAATACCTTAGTAACACTGTTACTGAGTTTGACAAAGATGCAGATAATTACATTATTCGAAATCATACCAACAAACATTTAATGCTTTATAGCGTTACTGATGCAACTCCCCCAGATAATTTGATGCATCCTAAAGTTAACTTTTTCTTTGAGAATGTTGCTGATGCTGAGGACTATGAGGTTGCTGATACTATCATTAGCTACTACACTGGACTCATGCTCAAGGCAATGGGTGCTACTATCAACGACTTCGAGCAGAAGGTGTTGGGTCTCGTCAAAGCAGGCAATGTAGCAGCCAACGAGTTTGGCATCGTTGCTAGCCTGCCCAAGAGCTACTTCCGTAGTGTAGAGCGTGATGCAGTTGAAGCACAACAGCGAGCTCTATCAGATGATAGCCAGTATGTTGGTAAGATTGGCGATACTGTAGAGCTTGCTATTGATGTCCTTCGTTGTAACTTCATTCAGAAGTTGAACTGTCACGTTGTTAACGCTAGAGCAGGCAACGATCTGATTGTGTTCTTTACTAGTAATGCTAACGACTTCGACGGCATGCGTTGCGGTAACATCAAGGGTCGTGTTAAGCGGCACCAGACCAGCAACTACCACGGTGGTAAAGAAACTGTACTTAACTACGTAAAGGTGCTATAATGGATAATCAAGACTCAGAAGGTGTTAAAGCAAAATAAGGAAACACATATGGGTTTGTTAGAAATGCCTAAAACTATGATTGCATTTCAAGGAGGTGCATATGGTTCGTATTTAAGATGGATTTTGTATACTCTATTAGTTGATGATCCCATAAAGTCTCCGTTTAAAAAATCTACCAGTCACAATGTATCTTACCTTGATAGTAAATTGGTAGAACAAGGACTTGTAACAAAAAAACATGTAATTTTAGATCAATTATTAGAAAATAACAACTTAAAGTTATCAACTATACATCCAGTTACTACTTTTGGAATGGATTTTCTTGAAGAAGTTGATAAAATTTCAAAGTTGGTAGATCGAGTTATTATTCCATACATAGATCATTCTACTTACTTGCTTGGTGTACACAATTTTTTGTATAAAATATGGGACGATATGTGGACCGGCGCACTTGAGAATGTGGACAGAGAAGATTTAAGAAAAGGATGGGGTGTAGATACAACTGGAGACCTAAACACCATTCCTCGGTGGATATTAAGAGAACATCATAGTCTATGCATATTCAACAGTTGGGAAAATCAGTGTGGTTGGTTTGCTCCTTCCCACATGTCCAAGAAGAACTGTAAATTTGTGTTTATAAGTGATTTGTTTTATAACTTTTTGAATACAATAGAAAGTATTAGACAATTTTTAGGAGTAGAATGGATTAGAGATCCTGTAGAATTATTGCCTTATCATAAAATTAATATTTCTAATCAGCAATATAAAAACCAAGATATAATAGCAACACAAATACTGCAATCAATTGCTGACAATAGCAACTTTACGTGGAATGCAAGTGATATTACACTTTATACCGAAGCATTTATTCAAAGAGCTTTACAACAGCAAGGTATTCTATTACAATGTAATGAATTAAACAACTTCCCAACGTCAACCAACGAACTGATTGAGGTATTTGAATGAGCGGACTGTTCAAAAAAGCATTGGTGTTTACAGACATCAGACTAGCAACTACCACGGCGGAAAAGAGACGGTTCTCAACTACGTAAAGGTGCTATAATGGATAACGAGCCCGTAGGGAGTGCGGACTAGTAGGGTGTGCGGTTTACCCTATGATTGAAGTGGGTTTACCAGCCCGTAACAACAGACTGTAGGAAGAGTGGCC
>Ga0206131_10003309_pt1 | contig 18710 bp, 15 predicted proteins | sample Helgoland_Spring_FD_148636 | JGI IMG/M metagenome (GOLD analysis project Ga0206131, IMG submission 148636) | Pelagic subsurface seawater microbial communities from Kabeltonne, Helgoland, North Sea - Helgoland_Spring_Bloom_20160517_1 | ecosystem: Environmental > Aquatic > Marine > Epipelagic ...
ACGCTCTGCGATAGCGAGTCCTATGTCTTAAGTCCTGTCAATGGCATAAACCCTGACGGTACAACGATTATCCCTAATGTAACTACCTACACATGGTCAGATCCATTAGTGGTTGGAAGTACTGATCTAAACGATGTAACAGGCTGGACTACAGCGGTTGATGCGCCTTTCTTTGATTCAGGTATTTTAGAAAATAATACAACTGATCAGCAAACGGTCATTTTTACGATTACGCCAACTTATTTTGTAACCTCAAATCCATTGATAGCCCAATGTGTTGGAGACGATTTTACCATTACCATTACCTTAAATCCGAGTCCTGAGATGAATGAGGTTATAACTGATTTGGCTTGCAGCTATTCCAATCCTATATGTGGGGCAAGTATAGAATTAAGCCCAATCGGCGGCAATCCCTTCACTTACGAATGGATATATTTGACGGATCTTTCTATTCTCTTGCCAAATTCAACAGATGAGGATCAATATGATTTGTGTCCAGGAGATTATCAAGTGACCGTTTTAGATGACTTCGGTTGTTCGTATGTATTTCAATATACGATTGAACCGCCTACGCCAATAGATTTTCAAATTGAGACTTTAGTGAATATTTCATGTAACAATGTTAACGTCCCTCCATGTGACGGTTATATTGATCTGGGAATTAGTGGGGGAACGGCCCCATATGTCTCTATGGAATGGTTTACCGAATCAATGTCAGGATCAAATGAATTCGATGTTATCGTAGCGACCAACACTGATGTATTGACCAATGCCTGCGAGGGGAATTACGTATTGGTGGTGATTGATGACAATGGTTGTGAGTTTACATCACCAATTTATACGATTGAAAACTTAAATACGCCAATTATTGTATTGAATGAAACAGTATCGGATTACAACAACTTTGAGATCAGTTGTAATAATTCTACGGATGGTTTTGTTCATGTTGATTTAACTGGAGGTTCGGGAACGTTCACCTATACCTTTGAGTCGGGAGGTTCATTTTACACCGATAGTGATTTGTCAACACCGAATTTTCTAGAATTTGATAATTTACCTGCTGGCGATTATACACTTACAATCACGGATGCGAATTGTCCGTATGACATCATCAGAAATTTTACTTTAACCGAGCCAACAGTATTGTCTGGATTGGCTACCTTAACCTCTGATCCGATAGATTGTTTTGGTGAAACAGAAACTTATGACATAACTGCCTCCGGGGGTGTGCCGCCATATACTGGCACAGGTTCCTACACATTTGCGGCAGGAACTAATAGTGTAATTATTACGGATGCTAACGGTTGTAGCACCACAGTCCAAGTTACGGTGGTTGAACCACCGGTATTGTCCGCAACAGCTACAATAATTAATCCGATACCTTGTTTCGGTGAAACAGCAACCATCGAGGTTGTTGCGGCAGGAGGAACACCACCTTACACTGGTGACGGTATGTTTACTGTGTCTACAGGCATATTTGTTTATACCGTAACAGACGGTAATAATTGTACCTATACAGACAGTATTCAAGTAGATGAGCCTGAAGAGCTTACTTTTACAATAGATTCTATTACAGATCCTACCTGTTCGCCTGACTGGAGTTATACCAATGGTTCAATTTGTATTACCATTTCTGGAGGAACTAATCCAGTCCCTGTTGGGACAGGATGGTTGTCTTATGGAAACGGTGAGTGGTGCTTGGAAAATCTGTCTGAAGGTGCCTATGTGGTTACTGTAACAGATGACAACAATTGTCCAACAAAAACAGAAAACATTACATTGATGCGTCCTCCTGCCATTGATGCGTTCATTACTTCCACTCAAAGTGTTGATTGTTCTGCGCAGACCATCACACAGACCAATTATATTTTTGTTGAGGGAGGGTCACCACCATACACCATCACATGGTCAGGTGGAGATGTTTGTGATCCAGCCACTCAACAATGTATGCAGACAACTGTTTCAGGAACTTATACTGCATTCATTCATGATACGGAAAGTTTGGCCAATGGATGTCCTCCTATAGAAGTTGATGTGGTGGTTGACCTCGAAGAACTTGGCGATGCTTCTTTTACCTATACATCACCAAGTACGCTGTTCTGTTCGGTACTTTCAATGAATGATCCAATTCAGTTTACGGACACGTCAACAGGAGATGTTATTAGTGTTGATTGGGATTTTGGTGATGGCACATCAGTTATCGGTGATCCAAATCCTTCTCACATCTATACTGACTCGGGCACCTATACTGTGACTCAGACAGTTAATTATCCGTATGGATGCAGTTATTCGGTGACTGAAGACATTTTGATTACAAAAGGTTATGAATTGATTGTACCTAACGCATTTACGCCAAATGGGGATGGTATTAATGATACCATTCGTCCCGTATTTAATTGTATGGAAGAAATTACCATGAGTATTTATGATACTTGGGGAGGTTTGTTATACCTCGAAACAAGTGATGACATATATGGATGGGATGGATTGATAGATGGTCGTCCTGCTGAAAACGGTAATTATATTATAGTAGTCAAAGCAGTTACATTTCAGGGACTTATAGTGGATTATAACGGTCCGATAACATTATTAAAATAGATATTAACGGATGAAAAGGATAGCGTTTTTTTTAATGGTAACAGTTACGGGCTTAGTAAAGGCTCAGGATCCCATTTTTAGTCAGTTTTTTATGATTCCTGAAACGGTCAACACCAGTTTCACAGGAAGTTCTGAAGGTACTAAAGCAGGTATCATCCATAAGGTTCAATGGCCAGGACTGGATTTTAGCATTAATACGCAATTTGCTTATGCCAGTAATTGGTTTGAAGAAATGAATAGTGGTATTGGTATTAGTTTTTTGAATCATAAAGAAACCCAGACTCGGTATAATTTCTCTCAATTTAATGTGAATTATGCCTACCGAGTGAAAGTCACTGATAAATGGACATTTCGTCCGAGTCTTTCTCTTGGAGTAGGATCTAAGGATTTTGGATTTCAAAATTTGTTGCTGGAAGATCAAATTAATATTGTCAGCGGTGTGATAAATACCAACTCAATTGATCCCATCGATCTTCAAAGAAACCTATTGTTTTTTGATACCTCCGTTAGCTTTTTAGCTCATAATGATAAAACATGGATTGGTTTAACGCTACGCCATTTAAACAAACCCAACATCTCCTTTGTAGGAGAGGGTAACAATGCTTTAGATATGTTCATGTCCTTTCACGGCGCCATTGAATTCCCTCTTGAAAAAGGTTCCGATGACCATAGTGTCTTCCTTTTGACCAATGCCATGGTTCAGGGTAAATATAATCGGGTTGATGTTGGTGGACAATACGTTTACGACCGTTTTAGTTTTGCGCTTCTGGCAGCAACAACGCCATTTGCTAATGATCCAAACAGTCATTTTTTAACCTCTATTAACGCTGGTGTAGGATTCAAATATGAGGGGTTTAAATTTGGCTATTCTTACGATTTCAACGTCACAAACATAGGAAGAACAGGCGGTATTTTTGAACTTTCAATTTCCTATGATTTTGACAATAATTACGATTGTGACGGCTGTCCGAATTACTATTAATCGATATTAAATCCTCAGATCACGATAAAGTTAGTGAGCAAGTATTGCACCTTTACGAATTAATAACAAAAATCAAAATAGGTAATTCATAAATTATTTTGATATCAGGATCAAATTTGTTCTAGAATGGCAATCCGATCTTCAATGGGTGGATGCGTGGCGAATAGCCCTCCGAAAAATTTGGCAATCGAACTTTTCTTTTTATGCATAGGATGTTCAATAAAAAGTTGAGCAACATCCTCCCGTTTTATAGCTTCTATATGTGGGTCATTAGATACTTTTTTTAATGCACCAGCCAGAGCCAATGGATTTTTAGTGAGTGCTACTGCACCAGCATCAGCTAAAAACTCCCTTTTTCTAGACAGGGCGAATCGAAATAAAGTTGACAAAACTAGTCCAGCTATTGCCAAAACGAGCACGACCACAATAAAGGCGTTTCCTTTGTCGTTTTTGCTTCTTCTTCGACCACCGTATAATAGGGATCTAAAGGCCATTTCGGAAATAAAACTGAAGATGCCAACAAAGATGATCGAGACTATCAATAACCGAACATCCCGGTTTATAATATGTGTTAACTCATGTGCAATAACGCCTTCCAGTTCGTCATCATTCAGTTTGTTAATGATACCTCTTGATAAGGAAATTGCAAAAGTTTTGTCACTCAATCCACTTGCAAAGGCGTTTAGAGAATCATCTTCAATAATAAAAATTTTAGGCGTTTTCAGTCCACGAGATATACATAGGTTTTCTAACAAATTATATACCCTTTTGTTGTCTTTACGTATTAGTGGCTTTGATCCTGTCGCACGTTGTATCATGGACGAATGTGAGAACCATGCAATGATAAACCAAATACTAACGCCTATGGAGACGAAAGGTATCGTTTGAATAAATTCCTGATTAACGTAGTTCAAGTTGTTCGGAAAAGACGAAGACGAGTACGAACTGTTTGTAATCAAAAAGAAAAGCCACACTAATCCAAGCAGCAATGCTGGAAAGGCAATCAATAGCATGACAGATTTGAGATTATTTTTCCTGATCTGCGCCTGAAGACCAATGTATTTCATTGGTTAGAAATTAACTTTAGGCGCTTCACTTAGAGTGGCGCGTTCAGTTGCCCCAACATCAAACATGACTTCTTTTTTAAAATTGAACATACCTGCAATGATGTTAGATGGAAATGTTTCTACAGCGTTATTATATTCCTTAGTGGCTGAGTTGAAAAATCGACGAACGGCTGCCAATTTATTTTCTACATCTGAGATCTCTTCTTGAAGCATTGAGAAATTACTACTCGCTTTAAGGTCGGGGTAAGCCTCAATAGCTACGTTCAATCCGTTTAATGCAGAGGACAATTGATTTTCAGCAGCGATTTTCTCATTGATGGTATTAGCACTTACCGCTCCTGCTCTTGCTGCTGTAACTGTTGTCAGTACTTTATCCTCATGCTTCATGTAACCTTTAACAGTTTCGACAAGTTGGGGAATAAGATCGTGCCGTTGACGAAGTTGAACATCAATATCTGCAAAAGCATTCTCTCTATTGTTTCGGTATTTTACAAGCCTGTTGTACATTGAAATGAGTAGCATCGCAATGACGACAACAATACCTAAAATAATGAATAAAGACATAGTTGGGGGGTTTTTAGTTTTATCAAATATAGCACAATCTAACGAATGAATTTTCTGTAAAAACAAAATTGCGATTCAATAAACAGTTTTGAATAGAATTGTGTAGTTTTAAAACTAAAATAAATAATCAATGGCCAATATTAACAAATTTGGAAAAGTCTTTTTGATTTTTCTCTTCACATTATCAAGTGCAATAGCTCAAAAGGAAATTAAAAATGATTCGACCGATACAAAAGATGGTATGAAACCTTTTGACAAGGTTATTAAATCAAATGCTTTATCTAAAGAGGGTTTATTTGCAGTTCATCAGATGGATGATAAGTATTATTTCGAAATTCCTGACTCTCTATTTCAGCGGGAAATGCTTGTGGTCACCAGAATTGCAAAAACAGCTACTAATATGGGCTTTGGTGGTGGAAAGCAAAACACCCAAGTGGTTCGATGGGAGAGAAAGTCCAAGCAGGTCTTGCTTAGGGTAGTCTCATATCAAAATGTAGCTGCCGATTCATTAGCCATTCATGAGGCTGTTGTCAATTCAAATTTCGAGCCTGTTTTGTATGCATTTGATATTGAAACTGTAGGAAAGGACAGTTTACACCCTTCTACTGTAATTAACGTGACCAAACTATTTTCTGATGATGTTAAAGCTATTGGAATTTCTGAATATTACCGAAAGGACTACAAGGTTCGTTCTTTAGATGGCAAAAGGTCTTATATTGAATCTATAAAGCCATATCCATTGAATGTTGAGGTGAGAGCTGTGATGACCTACAATGCTGCAGAGCCGCCATCAAATCAGTCTGTAGGTTCGATATCTGTAGAGCTGAGTAATTCAATGATACTTTTGCCCAAAGAGCCAATGAAAAGACGTTATTTTGATCAACGTGTGGGATGGTTTGGACGTTCTCAAACGGATTATGGATTAGAAGCTCAAAAAAGTGAATCTGTTCGTTATTTGGACCGCTGGCGACTTGAAGTGAAGGAAGAAGACCGCGAAAAGTTTTTAGCTGGTGAACTGGTTGAGCCTAAAAAACCAATTATTTATTACGTCGATCGTGCAACACCTGAAAAGTGGAGGCCATATATCAAGCAGGGTATTGAGGATTGGCAAGTTGCTTTTGAGGCAGCAGGATTCAAAAATGCTATTTTAGCCATGGACCCACCAACGGTGGAAGAAGATCCAGATTGGTCGCCTGAGGATGTGCGATATTCTGTAGTTCGCTATTTAGCGTCTCCAATTCCAAATGCCAATGGACCTCATGTAAGTGATCCAAGAAGTGGTGAGATTTTAGAATCAGATATCAATTGGTATCACAATGTAATGACTTTATTGCGGAATTGGTATTTTGTTCAGACTGCCGCTATAAATCCTGAGGCTCAGAGCGTGGCTTTCAAGGATGAAATTATGGGACGTCTAATTCAGTTCGTATCGTCGCATGAGGTTGGACACACTCTCGGGTTGCCACATAATATGGGAAGTAGTATCGCCTATCCAGTAGATTCATTACGATCCGCCTCGTTTACTCAAAAATATGGCACGGCACCTTCTATTATGGATTATGCCAGATTTAACTATGTTGCACAACCCGGTGATGAAGGCGTTAGCCTGATGCCTAATGTTGGGCCTTACGATAAATACGCCATCAACTGGGGTTACCGCCCATTACTTGACGTTTCAGCAACTGAAGAAAAACCGATTCTTGATCAGTGGATTTTAGACAAAGCAGGTGATCCTATTTACCGATTTGGACGTCAACAATTTGGGGTTATCGATCCAAGTTCTCAAACAGAAGATTTAGGAGATAATGCTGTTGACGCCAGTAAATATGGTATTATGAATTTGAAACGAATAGTTCCTCGTTTGATCGAGTGGACACAGGAAGATGGAAAAAACTATGACGATTTGGAAGAATTGTATGGTCAAGTTGTTGGTCAATTTAATCGTTATATGGGCCATGTGACGGCTAATATTGGAGGTGTTTATGAATATTACAAGACTTATGACCAAGAAGGTGCGGTTTATAAGCCGGTTGACAAGACACACCAAGAACGTTCCTTGAGATTCTTGCAGTCTGAGTTGTTCGCCACCCCATCATGGATGTTGGACAAAAATATTTTTAATAAAATCGAATCCTCTGGCGCATTGAACCGCATTCGTAGTGCCCAAGTCCGTACATTAAATAGTCTACTGTCATCAAATAGAATGGAGCGCATGATAGAAAACGAAGCGCTCAATGGTGATACAGCGTTCAAACCTCTAGATTTTATGAACCAGTTGACTCAAGGACTTTGGAGTGAATCAAATCCAGATGCTTACCGGAGAAACCTGCAGCGCGCTCATGTTGATCGTCTGGAGACTTTATTAAAAGAAAGTGATACTGACGTTCGAGCATTAGCCATGACGCAGTTACATAAAATTAAAAAGTTTTCAGATAAAAAATCAGGTGGTAACAATATGTCCGCTGCCCATTTTGACGAAATCGCTTCTCGCATTTCAAATATTTTGGAAGATTAAGTACGATTGAATGCTTTGTATTCTAAACCCCCAAGCGATTGGGGGTTTATTGTTTTTAGATCATCTTTCTAATTTTTACTACATTTGGTTGCATTCAATCCTATAGATTTAATCGTCATGAAATACCTAAAATCCACTAAGATCCTATTTTTTTCCTTTTTTGTGATCGCTCATGTTTTTTGGGCTCAAACCGATAAAGATTTATATGATATTATTTCATCTGTTTCAGAGCAACGTATCCATGATGATATAAAGACGTTAGCCGATTTTGGTACACGCCACACATTAAGTGATACTTTGAGCAGCACAAGAGGAATTGGTGCCGCAAGACGATGGATTAAATCGACTTTTGATGGAATTTCTGAAAATTGTAACGGATGTTTGGAGGTGTACTATCAGAAGAATTTTATCCCAAAAGGTGATAACAAAAGAATTGTTAAGGATGTGTATATCGTGAATGTTGTCGCTGTTAAGAGGGGAAGCAAATATCCGAATAGGTATGTCATCATGAGTGGAGATATTGACTCCCGCGTTAGTGACCCTACGGATTATCAGTCTGATTCACCGGGAGCGAATGATAATGCATCTGGTATGGCTGGAACCATAGAAGCGGCCCGAGTACTTAGTAATTATAATTTTGATAATAGCATCATTTTCCTCGGACTGTCAGGTGAAGAGCAAGGACTGTACGGCGGTAAGGGTATGGCTCAATATGCAAAAGACAATGACTGGGAGATTATTGGTGTGCTCAATAACGATATGATTGGTAATATTACTGGTGTGGATGGCGTGATTGACAACCGAACGTTTCGTATTTTTTCGGAACCCACTCCTGTTACTGAAACTGATGGACAACGAATGGCACGCCGATTTTATGGTGGTGAGGTTGATGGTATTTCGAGACAATTGGCCCGTTATGTTCATAAAACCACATTGCAATTTATGCCTGAAATGAATCCAAAGATGATCTATCGTTTAGATCGATTTGGAAGAGGCGGCCACCACAGGCCTTTTAATGACTTAGGTTTTGCCGGTATCCGTATTATGGAAGCGCATGAAAATTATACTCAGCAACATCAAGACATTAGAGTTGAAAATGGGATTGCTTATGGCGATACCTTTAAACATGTGAATGTGCCTTATGCAAAGAAATTGACTGCTGTTAATGCCATCAATTTAGCATGCCTAGCTTGGGCACCTCCAGCACCTAAAAAGGTATTACTTGGCGGTAATGTTTCGCCTTCTGCGGTTTTGAAGTGGGATGCTGTAGACGGTGCAGTTTCATATAAAATTTATTGGAGAGACACCACTTCGCCGACTTGGGATTACAGCCGATTAATTGGAGATGTGACTACTTTTACCTTAGAAGGTATTGTAGTCGACAATTATAATTTCGGCGTAAGCGCCGTTGGCATTAACGGCATTGAAAGCGTTGTCTCATTTCCTAGCGGTATCTTGAGGTAGTTTCTTAAGCTTTTACAAGACAGATAAATTCCTTTAAAGGTTCTTTGATAAGTGTATAACCAATAGAAAATGTTAAACCGAGGATAGTCCAAATGACTAGTATTAATCCTCGTTTAGGAGCGGATTTTTCATTGGGAACCACAACTGGCTTGATGATTGAAAATACAGGGGTGTCTTTTGATACCCGCAATTTGACCTGCTCCAGTTGTTTACTTACCTCTTGAAAAACTGCACTTGATGTCTGGTATTCTTGTTGCAATCGTGTTTGTTGATTCTCAAATGATGCGCTTGAAATGGCAAAATTTCGATCCTTAAAATTGGCTAATCTGTTTTGAACCGCATACATTTCGGCTTTCTTTTCTTCATACTGTCCTTCAACGTATTTCAGAAGTTCTGTCGATTGCTTTATTTTCATCTGAATCACTTCGGATTGAAGTAGTTTTTCACATGCTTTAGCAATAATTGCAGCATTTAAAGGATCATTTAATGTTACGGTGAGTTCAACATAGCGCTCTTTTTCGTTGAGCGAGATTTTGATGACCCCATCGAGGTATTCAAATAGCTCAAATTCACTTTTCGAAATGGTTAAAATTTCACTATTGTTAGAAACAGAATTAACCATAACGGGGTCATCTTTAAACCAACTGATAATTGTTCCTGGTAATCCAATGGTGTATTTTTTGAGTATTTCGCTGACTGATTTTGGTTGATTCAGAATATAATTCCTTAAGCTAATACTATCAGTCGAGCTTGGCAGTTGGATATCTAATATCCGCTGCTTAAAGGAAGCAGATTCTAGTATTTTTGGATAGAGCACAGGCGAAATTTCACTGCCCGAAGCACTACTTAAATCAATTCCAGCTAAGGAGGCTAAGCCGCTCAAGCCCGAAGGTGCTCCTTCGGAAGAACTGTTAGGGACGAACATTGATGAAGACGTATATGTCACTGGACTTAGTAGTGCTACCATCAATCCTATAATCACAAAGACCATTGTTCTTTTTATAATCCATTTACGGCGATCCCAAAGTTTTTTGGCTAATGCCACCACGTCAATTTCGTCATCCTGAAAATGATCTGTTTGATTTGATGCATTCATGCTTACAGATTTTTAGCTAAAATGATGGTGGTAAAGGCACCCGTAACGACACTCAATAAACGAATTAAATCATCCGTAAATTTTTGACGTGACTCATCGAATTCTCTCTTCACTTTTCGGTTGACAACGATGCGTGAGTTTGGTTGAACCTTCGGATTATAGAAAAAATTAATTTTTTTTGTTTTTCCATTAGCTAAAATAACATAAGCTTCGCTTGCCTCTTTCCTGATTTTATCTCCGGAATTCTTAAGATAATGTTTAGCCCGTTTGCCTTTTCCCCAAATGAATAAACTTGGATTCTGAACAGCGCCCAAGGTTTCAACAGTGCCGTTGTTGGAAGCAATGAAAATGATATCACCATCTTTAAATATAGCCTTTTCGCTTTTTTGATTTTGACTCAAGTCGTGTGATAGTATTATACCATCTCTTTGAACATAAGATGCTTCCAAATTAGCATCTGGTTTCAAGCCTCCAACTTGCTCTAAAACAGAGGAAAATGAATTCAATTCATATTCTAAAACAATGGAACGGGGATAATATACAGCGCCTTTTATCAACAAAGTTTTTAAAATGCCTTTACCTTGAGGTTGACGAACCGAAATGACATCATTGTCTTCTAGTATAAATGGATTTTGCGGAGCTTTGGCTTCTCCTCGTAAATAGGATAAATCGACCTCAAGATCAAAACGGTCTGAAATTTTACCAGTACTGGGTATAAAATTTTCACGATTCACGAATACAAGAGTTTTGTCTGCATATTCTGTAAAACCTCCAGCCGCTAAAATGGCATCCTCTAAAAACATATTGGCTGCCAGTGGATATGTGTCAGGCTTGTTGACAAATCCACCCACTCGAACGGTTTTATTTACGACTTCGAGAATGCTTTTACTGTAAAGAATTACTTCATCCTTTGGCATGAGATAAGTTGATGATAAGGTCGGCAGATCGTCTAAACTGAAATTAGAAATTTCAAAAAGCCCTGATGTTGGATTGAATCTTTTGAGGTCGACACGGGAGGTCAATAACTTAGATTGATATTCCAACTCTTCAAAGGACGTTGCCTGAAATATCAAATCGAATAAAGATAATTTATCGCGCCAAAAAATAGCTTTAACAGGCTCGTCAATGAGCAATTCTGTGATCTCCCCAGTTGACTCTGGTTTAATCCTTGTGAATCCAGAAATACGAACCAATTTCTCACCTTGCACTTCTTTCATACCGTAAATTTGTATACTGTCATTTTCAATGAGTTGAACTGAGGTGGCACCGCTCATAATGGATGATAGGTTGAATGTTGTAAAACTTTTTCGTCCCATATCATCTTCTCTAAATAGATCAACTTTAGACATATAGGTATTGGGCATTAAATCTTTTGAACCGCCGATAATTAAAGACTTTAAATCCCCGTATTCTTCAACAGAATATACGCCTGGTTGATTAATGTTACCATTAATAATCACACCATTTCTCATACGTTCTAGGATACTTTCAAATTGAACATGATCCCCGTCAACTAATTGAAACGCTTGATTGTTGGTAAGCATCATGCCATAGTTTACAGTAGTTAAAAAGCGATCAAATCGTTGAGTTTGTACTCTATCCTCGAAAGGCGTGATGCGCATAATGTTTACATTATTAATAGCAGCATTGGCAGGAAGTCCACCAGAAAATCGCACTAAATCAGAAAGTGTTTCGGTCGGTTTAAGCTCAAACAGTGATTCTGTTTTTACGGTTCCTGAAAGCTCAATGGTTGACAAACGACTTGGAATAAAAACAATATCATTGTTAGCCAGCCGTATATCACCATCAAGGTTTCCTGAGGTGATATAGTCATACAAATCAATGGTTTTTAGCAATTTATTATTTCTAAAAACTTTTATTTCTCTTAAAGAACCAGATGTTTTAACTCCGCCAGAGGCGTATAACGCATTGAGTACGGTGGCGAAACCTGATATTAGATGAGAACCAGGAGTAACACTTTCGCCCAAAACGGTGACCTTCACTGGCCGAATTTGAGTCAAGGAAATATCAAGAAATGTTCTTTGAGGGCTTGATAATAGTCCAGAAAAATAGCGTCCTAAAAAAGTAGTTAAACGGGATTTTAAAGTGGCAAAGTTATTGCCGCTTGCCATAAAAATCCCGAAATTTGGTAATCGCATATTTCCGTTAAGGTCCACCTTGGCCACCACATCCATTTGGTTATTTCCAAAAACTGTGATACGAATTTCATCTCCAGGAGCAATAATGTAACCCTCGTCGATATTTCCAACTAAATATTCTTTACTACCGAAGGGATTGTTCTTAAAAATATTATAACCAAAATAATAGTCTGACAGCGTATCTTCTGCGATATTACTGGTTTTGGCATAGTCTGGTTCAATCGAAAATTGTTGTGTTCCAATAATTACACTATCGCGAGTTTCAATACTTTTGTATTCATCGTTTTCCTTGACTTTCCTTGATTCGAAAAAATTATTCAGAAAATCGTCAAAATCAACACCCCTGATACGTGCCATTTGTCGGGCTTGGATTTCATTAATACCATTCTCTTGCAATACCCTAAGAGCTTGTTCTTTAGTTGTGATATTGCGAGTTTCAGCTTCTCTTATAGTATCTTCAATAGTCTGGCTGAATCCGAAATTAACTAAAAGCACAAACAGTAAGAGACTTATTTTTTTCATAAACATAGCTTGGATCGGAAAATTACAAAGAATCTTCTGAATTAAGGGCTATTTTTATACTAAAACGCTGATTTCTCAACTCAAAATGGTTAAAGACAACACGTTAAAATCAAAATATTTGAGGTGTTAAAAAGTAATAGTTCTACCAAGGACTATCGCCAGGGTTTGGTGGCGAAGCGGCTTGTGCTTTTTTTGGGTTTAAAATGATGAAGGTGCCAAGTGCTGTCAATGCAGCATATTTTCCTAGTTTTTGAATTGCTTGTTGACGTGATATGGCGTCTTTGTGGTTGTACTTTTTCGCTTTCATATTATGTTTTGTGACTATTTGACTAAGATTTTATACCGTTCTAGGTTTTGACGACTGTTAATGTGAACGATATAAATTCCTGGAGCAAAACTATGGGCGCTCAAAATACTTTGATTCGTATGTTCTGCAATAATATTTTGTTTTAACTGTTGACCTTGAATATTGAATATAGTAATCTGATCTCCTGCCTTAAGATTTCCATAGATGATAATCTGTCCAGCGCTTGATACTAAAACGAAGTCATTCTTTTTGAATGATGATATATCGAGTGCTTGATTACTCAGATGGAGGTAGAATCTTCCACTTCCTTGCAGCGCCGTAGTTGGACTAAAATTGTAAAATTGATCGTTTAAGTAGGTCCATGTATTGGCAATAGTATCCTCCAGATAGACATGCAGATTATTGAGAAATACCTCTGAATCAAGACCAATAGAAACTTGGGAATTTGCTTGTATTTCTACACCTAACGGGATGACTACAGTGCCATCGATCTCAATTGGGATCGATGGCATGTCTAATTTGAGACCTGTGTTTTCGTATGCCAGATGAGAATATATACTTTGGGTAGGGTTTTGTCCAACGAATAAGCATGCATCGAAGCCAATATCCATACCAAGGGTAGCATCGGCATGTAGAAATATTTCGGTGTCAAAAATATCATTCCCATTGCTCATGACAACTTTAAGATATGTGTCCGGTTGCAGTACCTCTCCAGAGATAAAATCATCACTGTAGGCTACTGATTGCATAGATGTTGTAAAAGACACATCGCCACCACCTGTTTTTGAAGCTAAAAAGAACCCTTGACCGGGTGCGATAAGAACGCCTGAGCTATTGGCGCTGTTGTAAGTTGTCCATCCAGAGCCATCATAGGTGTAAACTGCGGCTTAGTTGGAGTCTAAAACACTGCTATTCGAATTGAAGAATGTATTAAGTTCAATATACGCTGGAAACGGATTTCCTACAAGATTCCATCGGCCATAGGTGGGATCTGAACCTAAGGATATCGGAATGAGTTGATCAGCTGTTTGAAATACACCATTAAATGAAAGTGTTGCTCCTGAGTCAGTACCTACACGATAGCCAACACCTGCATCAAGCGTAATGCTGCTAGTGCTGGAAAAGCTTTCATAACTACCAGAATTATTATTGAAATTACCAAAGAGGTTTTGAGTGACATCATTTGGATTGGTATTGATGATGCCAGAGTTATGAGTTAAAAAGTCACTAAAAGTTTGTCCTGCGAATGGTGCTGCGATGAGGTCATTGGTGTTGATTGATGCTGCCCAACGGTTATAAGTAAATGTTCCAGTGCCACCTATGTTTGCTGTTATGAAAGCTGAAAATTCATTAGAATCGGAATCCATAATCACAGACCCCTGATTGTTGAAAAGACCGTTGATGAAGAGCTTACCAGTTTTTAAAATGGTCAACGTACTGTTTGCATCAAGGGTAAGATTTTCAAAATAGACCGAGTTACTGATGGTCATATCTCCAGTGGTGAGGTCTTGACCAATCCAACTTCTAGGATCAAAATCTGCTGGAGCGGTTTGACTAGCTGTAAGATGACTAGTGCAGTTTATCGGATTTCCGGTTCCCCACACGTTCCACTCACTTTAGTCAAATGTAGCATTGGATTTGAGTACATGAGGTTTGCGTTCTACCCGACCATCGGTAAAGTCGTGACAAGTGTTAACACCATCTTCTCCAGGCACACCAAATATATCTATTATGGTTTCTCCTCGCAGGATGGCTATTTGATCGTTACCATTACTATTGGCGGGACCGTTGTTGCCGTAGGCCAAATCAGGTTGTTCTCCGAACGAGACGTTAAATGCGTCGGCATTTGCTCCAATCACAAGAAAACTCCCTGGTAACAATGTCCCTGAATCAGTTAGATCAATGGCGGTAGTCGCCGTATAAGTACTATTGCCATTGGTCCAGCGCACCAGTTTATAGTCAGATAAATCGACTGCGTTAGCACTTCTATTGTAAATTTCTATAAATCGGGCTAAATCATTATTGACTGGATCAGCGATTTCAGCAATAAGTAGTTGACCGAGAAGTGTCATAGGTGCCAATCCAATACAAAGGATGTGTAAAATATGTATCATGGTAAGAAAAAATAAATTTGGGAATATGGGTCATAACAAATTCGACTGCATGGCAGTCGTTTAGCGGTTTTTTGTTGCAGTCAAAGTTTAATTTTAGTTAAGAAAAATGAATAAATGAGGCTGTTGCATAAGCGATGTGTTTCTTTGGGATGTAATAAAGTAAAACTTTTTTTGATAAAACAATCAAGACGTTTGATTTTTACTGTCTCAGTAGTTTACATAAACCCAACCGCGATAAATTCTATTGAGATTGTCATTGAGTTGAAGTACATAGAAATAGGTGCCAACAGGAACTTTGTTGCCCGATGAATTGAATGTGCCTGGCCAAGTTTTATCGTTATTTCCTTCAAAAACAAGATTGCCAAATCGGTTGTATATTTTGAGTTTGTGATTAAGGTGTTTATTATATAAATGACTGATATTGAAGAAATCGTTGACGCCATCATCATTTGGAGAAAAGCCTTGAGGAATGATAGGATCGCAATTAGTTTTTAAGACATTTACGGCTTGTATTGTAAAGCAAAAGGCAGTTTCTAAGCGCAAAAATAGCTGCACGTCAGAAGATATCAATAGGTCATTAGTAATATTCAAGGCATTGATCTCTTGGCTTGCCTCATTAAAAGAGAGATAAATAGCAGCCTCATTGGTGTTTTGTATCCCAGCGGCAATAAAGAGGTCATTGGAATCTAAATAAGCCATACCGTCGGCCAATTCACATACTTCGATAGGTTCTAGGTCTGGTTGAAGAATGGTTGCAACTTCAACGGTTATGGATAAACGATCTTCGCTTTCACAACCATTGATCACTTGAGAGATGTATACTGTTTGACCATCCACGAGTGCTGTGTTTTCATCAATTGGACTTCCATCAGTAGGCGTATCGTAATATAAGACGTCTGCCGCACTTGTTTCTAAATCACCATAAACGGCGACGCCACAAAATTGTTGATTAGGCAATCCATCAGGAGGTAAAACGTCATCACAATTACTAGGAGTGAAGCAGTATTCTAGAATTTTAACTTGATGCAAATTTATAGCTCCTCCAGTAGCAGCAGTAAACCCCCAAAAAAGGTCGTTGCCACCATCAAAAATGAGGTTAGAAACATCAATATTAGTATTGATCATTTGAGTTCCGTCAAAATCAACAGTAATTGCTTGTGAGCTGGCCGTCCAGTTTAAAGCAAAACTGTGCCATAAACCGTCTTCAATATTCGGAAGATCAATGGGTGATACAAATTCGCTGTGGGCATCTATGTTGGAATTGTTACCATCTGAGATGATTGCCATATGGTCACTGGATGTGGGATCCATGCCACTATTAAACCACGTGTCCATTTCGACCGCTAGGGAAGGGGTTATGCCCTGAAAGCCTATACCACCCCCCGAAAGTCCTTCGTTGTTGGATAATGGTTGAATCACAAAGGCGATACCATCTGCACCAGAACCGTCCAGTGTTCCAAAATATAGTTCGGCACTGATACTAAAATCGTTATTAAAATCAATAGTATTGAAACTCCATATTCCCCCAAAATCACTATTTGTTTCGGAAGTAAGCCTGACAACATCATCTGCAAGTAGGGTGGCTGAGCCAGCAAATTGGAAAAACTGGGCGTTGAAGTCTGAACAGAAATTGACTTGACCTATACTTGACAAGCAACAACTCCATGCTAAAATGATCAGAGAAAGCCTTTTACTCATGACCATTTTAAAGGTTACAAGTCATATCCTGACCGCAACAGAGTGGCGACTTGATCTTGCCGTGACAAATGGGACAGGCCGAAACCTGGACGTGCGTGCCATTGTCAAGTGTAATCGAGCCGTTTTGTAAAGGCTCGTCACAAGTTGCGCAACTGGCATTGACTTTCATACCACAAGTGGTACATTCGTAAGTTGACATGATTTATCGTATTTTCAATAAAGATAAATATTTTTTACTAAATAGGACTCGAAGACTATTGATTTATAATTAAATAAACCAACTCAAATTCGACATGTAATGAACTTATCTTACTTATAGTTTTCCGATAATCTTACCTGTAACCTTACCTTTGATTCGGTTTTTTACTCGTGTAAGCACCTTGCCCTCTTTGACAGCGTTGACATCACCAAGAACCTTTGCAGATGTGTAAAGGACTCTTCTGAATTTAGAAATAAAACCCATATTTTGTTATCGCTTCGTTCTCTTTAAAACCTTTTCAGCAGTTTCTATCTTTCCAAGTAATACTTGTTGTTGGCTCATTGTGCCGCTACTTAAACCATCTCCCAATAATTTTTCAAAATTTGGCAAATCTTCTGGTGTAGAAATAATTAAAATTTCTTTTATATCCGCTAACATCAATACTTATAACGGATAATAAATCATAGGTTTATCATAAACTGGTAATAACTGCTTAGAAACTCCTTTAGTAATTGGGTATAATCGTGTACCACTTCCTCCTGCTAGAATAATCGCTTTCATATTTTATTATTTAAATAAATTGCAATATTCACTACTTATATAAGACCAAGTATACCTTTCTTTTGCAATAATTTTCATATTACGCCCAATATCAATTAGTTTATCTTTATTAATATTTTTTAATAATGAAACTAATTCAAAAAAATCATCGAAATACAATGCTTTGTTTTCAGTTGTTTCTTTATTATAATCAACCCCAAATGCAAAAATGGGTAAACCTAGATACATAGCTTCAACTAGAGATGGATTTGTACCTCCTGCATTATGACCGTGTATATATAGATTACAATTACTTCGGAACTGATTTAATACTATTTGATCATAAATTGGATCTAAAAGAAAAATTATATCTTAACCATAAATTAATGGCTATATTGGAAATCCCTTAATTTTCTTAGGTTGCAAATTTTTGAAAAAAAGGGTTGAAGGAGTATTTAATTATTTCTTGTACTGGTCTACTATTAACAAACCCTATAAAGATCTTTTAGAACCTTTAGTAAATATGTGAAATTTATCTGAATCATCATTACGTATAAAAAAATCAATTTTCTTTACAAAAGGAAGGAGATATGATAAGATAACTCAGAAAGTTTAACATAGAAATTAAAACCATTGAAGATTGTGTTATGATTAATAAAATCAAACACTATAAGAGGACTTTTTAAGTTACTCAGTAAGCTTATAAATTTGAAAAACTCATGGCCGTTTAGTAATGAAATATCTATCTAAAATGACATAAAATACTGAAAATAAAGTGTTTGAACAAAATAAATTGACTACAGTCCGAATGCTAATTTATTTTAATGAAAGTAATATTTACATATATTAGTAAGATAAAGATAATTTTTTAATAACTTTATTTTT
>Ga0206131_10003317_pt1 | contig 18676 bp, 3 predicted proteins | sample Helgoland_Spring_FD_148636 | JGI IMG/M metagenome (GOLD analysis project Ga0206131, IMG submission 148636) | Pelagic subsurface seawater microbial communities from Kabeltonne, Helgoland, North Sea - Helgoland_Spring_Bloom_20160517_1 | ecosystem: Environmental > Aquatic > Marine > Epipelagic ...
AGTTGTGCATGTGTGAGTGCAGTACTTTTAGTTGCTCTTAGTATAATTGTCATTCTTTAAACTCCGCTAACATATTTATCAACCATTAAAACAGTCTCTCGACATAATCCTCATCTACATAGTCATCTGCCATGTATGTTGCCTGATTAAGTTCTGCTTTGTAGTTTGGTACTTGTGCTTCACACGCTTTTAAGAAGTTAGCATTAGTTGTACTACTTTGCTGTATTCCAAGTCCATCTGCGGCTGCACCAGATCCTAGATCATACCATGTTTTTGTATGTGTGTCTGCAGCAGGTAAGTATTGATCTCTGCTGCCGTCAACTACCAGGAAGCCTGGAACAATACGAGTTAGTATCGGTGTGCCTGCTGTTCCTCTGCGTAAACCAGTGATATAGTTATCTGTTGTGTTGATTTCCCAATAAGTTACACGTTCTGCCCCTATGAACACAACACCTGGATACTCACTGTTAACGTTAACTTGAGGGAGGACACTTGCATCTTCGACATAAATCTTTGTATCACCAACGAGAACATCCTGCGCAATACTAGTAGTAGCATCTTTACACATTCTCAAATATTCAACATTATCATTCAAGTCTTTGAAAATTCTAAATCCAATGCTTGGTTGTATCTGATTTTCACTAATATGTGTTATTACAACAACACTGGTACCAGTAATAGTTGCTTGTGTAGCAAGACTCATTTCTATTTTTGCACCATTAGTGATATAATCACCTGGGTGTAGTCTAACGCCATCTACTGTTACCCAGAAGTTGTTTACGTTAGTAACTGTTCTATCTAGGTCATATGATCCAACTGTTCCAACAACACTACTACGGTCAAATGCAGCACTGTCAAATCCAACTTCGTCAAATTCATCAATAACTGTGGTTGATCCTGTGCCTTGTCCAACGTGTACTTTTGTTTGGATGCGTAGTGGATCATGGTTAGCAAATGTATTGATACGCATTGTGCTTGAACTTGTGAAACTTACTCCGCCATCAATAGTAATCTCTGTACCATCACCACTAATAGTATATTCTGCACTTGCACGATTGTATACAATAACTGTATCTCCATCTGCTGGCGCAGTTAGCATAGTAATAAATGCTTCGCCTGCTACTGCAGTATAGTCTACGTTACGAACAGCATTTAGTGTTAGGTTATCGCTTTTTTGTATAATCGCAACACCAATGTCGCCTGGGTTAACAATTACGGTTTCGCCTGCTGTTGTTGCAATATTAAACTGTACAGTACTACCATCACCTGCATGATACTTGCTGTTTGCAGGGCGCAACCTAACACCATCAATTTCAATAATTGTGTTTGCACTAAGTGGCTGTGCATATTGTACAGTATTATCCAAACTGTATGTGTAAGTGCCTGCAGTCATTGCAGTTGTTTGTAGTTTATACTTACTAGGTGCAAGTCTAGATGTTGCTTGATTAAATGTAAACACATGAATGTGCGCACCATTAGCTGGCGCACTAGTAAATGTCATAATAGTTTTACTGTCTTGATTTCCGAAAGTTGGGAAAGATTCTACACCATCTACAAAGCAAAGTGTCTGTCCAACTGATTGAGGATCACTTGCTAGGATGAATATTTCTGTTGCACCATCACCTTCAAAAGTAAACTCACCAATCATCTTTTCACCAGTTTGTCCATATGCATATACATGAAGTATGTCTGTTGCAGTAAGTGCGCTTGGTAATGTAATAGTTTTAGTTGCAAAGTTAGTAGTGAAACTATACTGGCGATCAGCATTTTTGTATACAATTAATGTTTCAAAATCATCTTTACTCTTTGTTGGATCTCCATATTGGAAGTCAGTTACTAGTCCAGTTGTATCAGTAAAGCTGGTGTAGCGAACTTCCATTGCATTGCCGTCGCCTTCATAATCGTGACTTGCGTGTGTATACACTTCCATATCAAGTGTATCATACACTCTGCCTGGAACAAGTTCTTCAGGCGCATGACTGTTATAAGTGTCAACAAAACCTGCACCATCAATGTTAATATCTTCTGGACGGGTGCCTAGTGCTAAATCAGTAAACAAACTAGTAATAGTTGTATCAAGTCCTGCAAGAACTGCTAGACCATCACTGTCAATCTCAAAGTTATCAAACGCAACAATATCAAAGTTGCCACTGTCAAAGCCAGGATCTTGATCAAAGTTAGGACCATTAATTTTAGTACCTAAATATCCTGTACCTCGTTGTAGTAGCTCTAGATCATCGCCAATCATTCCTGTAGTAGGATAATAATAAGCAGCAATTCTGTCTGCAGTATTTGTAAAATCTGCATCAGGTTTAACTGTTAGTACAGTAGTGCCACTAGAGTTTTCTACACTGAATGTTGCTGCACTTGTAAATGATACCACACAATCATATACTTCTTGTGTACCAGTTACAGTATTTTGATATGCAATAACATCACCTGCAGTATAAGCAGTGCTTGCTGTCCAGTCTTTAACGCTACTTGTATATGTAATACGATCAAACTTAATAGTTGTATCAAAGCTTCTAACAGTATTGTTTACAAGTCTTGGGCTTACTAATATTCCAGTGCCGCTACCTGTTACAGTGATAGTTGGCTCTGCGGTGTATCCACTACCTTTGTTTGTCATTGTAATGCTAATAATGGCACTACCATTTGTTTTTGCAACTGCAACAGCCTGGACGCCGCCTGCTAGTTGTGGTGCACTAATAGTTACTGTTGGGTCTGTGATATAACCTGTACCAGCATTTACAATCTGGATGCTGTCTAGTCTATAGCCATAGTTTTCACTCCAAGGCTTGTTTAGTCCTTGTGCTTGTAGTATTTCGTCACCGCTGCGTTCGCCGCTTGGCTTGCGGAAATATTGTAGTCCTTCGTCATAGTATGCATGTACATCAAAGTCAGTTGTATCTCCAGCAAACGTATCTAGTTTGTCATACTTGCTGACATACTCGCGGATCTTAGTTTTATAAGGCTTTACTTCATTGATAAAGTCTTCAATAAAGTTTGTATTATCAAACTTAAACGTGTTGTACTGATCCAAACTGCGAATCTTATGTGCAACTGTAATAAATGATGTCTTAAACAACCAGTCTTGACTGAAGTTATTTTCGTTAAGTGCATACTCCATCAAACGGAAGAACAGTTCGTTCATGTTTATTTCATAGTCACCAATGAATACATCTGTCTTAAGAGCATCTACAATCTGTCTAATCTCTTGTGCAGGCACCTTATCAAATGCAGCAAAGTCAAAGCCGTCATTGTCAAAGCCTGTTGCTTCAAAGTTGCTGTTGGTTGTGGCAAAACTATACAAACTGTTATTAAACTGCAGTGTGCCGCGTTCAATAATAACTTCATCCCAACCTGTGTCAGTTTTAGCAAACATACTAAAGTTGCCTTCATCGTTGCTGGTTACTTTAGCAATGTCGCCTGTTACTGCATCAGTGAGTGTAAGCAAATCTGCTTCCAGTGTTACCTGATACTTTGGAACAGTTGTTACATCATAGCCTGTTGCATAGTAAGTTGCATAGTCCCAATAGTCTGAGGTATTGTAAGCCTGGATATTTGTTAGCTGCCAACTTTTGTCTGCTTGTAGTGTATAGATAGTCCAGTAGTTGCTGCGATTTTCATCTTCAAGCACAAGTACTTTGTAGCCTGTACTTAGAATAGCAGTATTCAAGAAATCTCTTTCTTGTACTGAATCAACACTGGTGTTGTACTCTCCGCTGTTGACTGTTGGAATATTCTCACTGCTTAGTAGTTTTGTTAGACTACTGTTTCTAGCAAACGGTGCTTTTACTAGAACACTGTTAGTATACTGTGTTAGAACTTTAAGTGCTGCAGCACGGTTAACAAACATACCTTGGCGTGGTTGTGTAAGTACACCATACTTTTCAACTTCACTCAAGAATGGATCTGGAACCAAGTTACCAACACTGTCGCTTCCTGCTAGACTGTCAACAAGTTTTGTATACATTCTTGCTGGGATTGCCTGATCCGTATTACCTCTGCCGTATAGTTCGAACTCACTGTGTAACACACCTTCATTCTTAACTACATCATAGTTAATGCTTAATACAGTGTCTCTGTCTGCAAAATACTGTTTACAGTTATACAGTGCAACTGCGTCTGTGTCCAAGAATGCAATGTGTGGTAAGCCTGCTGCTACAGGATCTTCAATTAGACTTCTTACTGCGTCTGCACTAATAGTTCTAAATTCTGCTTCTGTAGGAACACTTGTAATATCTTTTACCCAGAAGTAATAACGAGGCTGTGTGCTGTCTGTTCTACTGTCATATACGTTTGCTATGTTAAATTGTGTAACATCTTTTACTGTGCCTTCACCTGTGTACTGACTTGGTGGTGTTGAACTTTCAATCCACTCATAAATGTCAATGCTTGATCCAGGAAATGCTTGCGCCCAGTAGTTTGTGCGGAAATCAATATTGCCCTGCTCTGCATTTAGATAATGCACAGTGCTTGTATCCCACCATAGTCTATTCTTGTATTTGTAGTTCCAAAGATTGTTATACATTGCAGGATCACTATGACTTACATAACTAAGTTCTGCTTGAGCTACGCCTGCAATCTTACCTTTTGCTGGATCAATATAATCAAGGAATACACTAACTTGGCCTTGCTTTTTATTATAAAGTGCAACACGATTTATTTGACTTACGTCAACTCTTGTGCCTTCACTGCGCAATACGTTCCAACTACCTGCTCTTGCATTGTTGTTGAACTCATATACGCTACCACTGTTAGCATAGTTTGTTGTGTCATTAGGAGCACCAACATATATTCTGTTGTCACTGTATGCAACTGCGCTACCAAACTGATCCAGTTCAAGGATGTTTGTGCTCTTGAGTTGCTGTCCAAACACCATCTTGCTTGGATTAGCAAGTGTTGGTGTGTTTGAATTTAACAGTTCGTATACATATACTGCGCCGCTTTGTGTGCGTCTGTCAGTGAATGTTGTGCCACTTTCATCAAATGTTGTTGTTGCACTCAAGTAATCTTCACTGTTAGTGTTTGTTTCAATGTCAAATCCTGTTGCTAATAGTGTGCTTGCTCTATCACTTGCAACTACAAGATTGCGTGTGTCACTGTATTGACTTGTTCCAACATGCACATGCTTGTCAAATGCTACAGTTTGTCCAAAGTTTTCATTTTCAAATGCTTGTGGATGACTGATCTTTTGTGTAAGTTTAAACGGATCAACAATTGCACCAGTCTGGAAACTGTTTCCTGTTCCAGGCATTACACTTAGTTTGTTGTAAAGTTCTGTGTTAGTTGTTGTAATAACAAGTTGATCACTACTGTTCTTGCTTGCAGTTACGCCAGGGATTGCTGCATCAATAATGTCCTGTGCCAGATCTGCTGCGTCACTGCTTGTTGAACTAATAGTTACTTCGCGGTCATCAATGAACAGTGTGTGGGTTGCTGTTACACTGTAACTGCTACCTTCTTTACTGGTAACACTAGCATAGTTTTTGCCTGCATCTTGTAGAATGAATACACTGCCTGTGTTAGGATTTGTTTCATCTTCGCCAGGACTACCAATAGCAATAACACTGCCTTTAGTATCAATACTAACACTAATACCAAACTGCTCTTCGCCGTTTGTTTCATCATCCAAATCCAACTGATCAATCTGCTGCATCTGTGTAAATGTGCCTGTGTATACCTGGATTACATCACCTGCAGTAGGAGTATACTTGAAAGTAATAGTGTTACTTGAACGTGTGTAATATCCGTCAGTTGACCCATCATTGTCTGTTGGAACATCTGGGTTATCTGTTTCAATTTGTAGCACACCATTTACTTCAACATAGATTTTTGTTTGCAGTGTGTTAGTTGTTGTATACGCTTTTGTTGTTCCGTCTGCAATGAACTTTTCAGCATACTGTGCATAAAGATACGCTTCACCGCTGTTTGCTTTGCCGTCGATAGTTGCATTAGGTGCACCAACAATAACTCGCTTACCTAAGTGATCACAGTCGATGCTGTGTCCAAAGTCGCCACTACCTGCTGTATAACTGCCAATCTCTGCAAAGTAATCCTGCTGTCTTACAACAATCTGTAAACTGCTTGCAGGTGTGCTTGTAAATGTTATGTCAGCACCACTTAGTGTAAAGTCTTTTGTTGGCAAATATACTTTGCCGTTTTCATCTACAACATTAAGTGCATTAAGATCAGTAGGCGTAAAGTCCAGTGTATAGGTTGCTCCGCCTGTTGTTGTAATAGTAAATGTTCTTTCACTTGCTGTGTCTAATTCAATAAGTGTGTAAACATAAAATCTATTATCGCCTGGTGCACCAATAAACAAATATCTACCATCACCACTCATTGCCATACTAGTAGCAAACAAGTGACTACTACTAAGTGTGCTTGGACGGATAGCAGGTCTACGATTAAATGTGCCTGCGCTGTCAATGTAGTAAGGGAACGCTGCACCAACACCGCTTTGTGTATCCGGTGCGCCAATAATTGCATAGTCTGTAGCAATCGCTAGACTTGCACCAAAACTATCCAAACTGTCGCCAATGGTTGCACTACTAATATTATTACTTTCAATCAGTATGCCGCCTTCACTGCGAACATAAGGAACAACTGTGCCACTTCCGTTTGCAGGAGCACCTACAAGTGCTATAGTACTTGCACTGTTGATAGCAATGCTTGATCCATATAAATCATCTGCATTAATAGGACTTTGTGTTTTAACACCAGTTGTTGTCCACGGACGAGCATTTTGTAAAACTTGCCAATCGCCGTCATTGTCTGCATCAATCCACACAAGCTCTTTATTGTCCCATCCACTTACAGGAGTGTATGTGCTTAGATCACTTGGCTGTGCAAAACGCACACTGCTGAGTTTGTACATAGGAATGCGCACATCTTGTATATCTGCTTCAGTAGTTGTGTCCACAAGTGTAAATTTATTTGGACTACTAACTTCGTAAATTTTAGCAACTTTTCCAATTGGCTGTGCTGCACGAACAATAACATAGTCATCTTTTACTAGTCCATGATTAACATCTGTGGTATAGATTAAGTATCCGTTGCCTGTGCTTTCAACGCTAATAACTGTGCTCAGTGTTTCGTCGATACGGCGCATGCCCCAGGTGTTTGTGTTGTCTGTTGCAACCCATATCTTTTTGCCTTTGCCAAGTTCACTAATGCGTGAACTTAGTGCTTCTAGTTCATCACCGCTAAACACTGTAAAGTCAACATCGTCCAGTCTTGCATAGCCTGCACTGTCTAAATCATTGAGTGTTAGACTGTTTGCATCTCTTGCAGCAAACACATTGCCGTTATAGTTGTTAGGCTTTTTGTAAAGATCTTTGCCTTGTACATGATAGTGTCCAACGTCAGTGCCACCAGGTAACTCGCCATCTGCGTGGTAATGCAATACAAACGGATTGTTAGTTGCTTCCTGTTCTGGAATAATTGTTTCAATAACTTGGTTGCTGTCAATGCTGCCATATTCACCAACACGGAACGCCCATTCTTCAAAGTAATCAATACTTTGATCTAGATTAGTAAGCTCTGCATCAATAAGTTTATTGATTGCAGCACCAGTGCCTTTTTGTTTTAGCATACCTTGGTAGAACTTGACCTGACTAACATCATCCAGTCCTAGTCCTGCAAGATAACTTTTTTCATTAAATCCAATAATACCTTTGCCTAATTTGTCTACACCATCTTCGAGATTCAAATTGTCAAGTTCAAAGAAGTTTTTAAAACTATTTGCTTTGTTAGCAAGGTTTTTAACCAGCCCAGTTGTCATATTATCTGCAACAGTCCAATCGTTATAATCAAAAACATTTGCGCCATCAATACTATATTTTGCAACATAGGTTTTATCTTGATAACTTACAATATCACCCTTTTTATAATCCTGATATGTTTGCCAAACATTAATTCTATCTTCATTAATAAAGAAGCCAGGTGCATGTAATGTTCCGTTCCAGTCGCCGCTTTTAGCACCAACTAATTTAAGTCTACTGTGTCTATTGCCTAGTTCTGGTTGATAAATGACGTCATTAAAGATTGTTGTATTGTTAAACACTAGTGCATGTTCATACTGGATAGGATCAAGTTGAACACTGTATAACTGTGTATTTTCTGTGTCGACTCGAATTTCAATAACATTATCAATTCTACTTACATCATAATATTTTGGATTGATAATACTGCCGTTTGCATCTTTAAGTTTGCCTTTAAACGTAAGATCATCAGAAGTAGCAAATGCTCTGTTAATTGTAAGTATATCGCTAAACGGACTAAGAACAATTACGCTATCAATTGTCCATTTTTGGTCTGTCCAAAATGCAAACTCTTTACCTGCACTAACAAAATCGTTCTTTTCACCAACACCAGTTGTGCCATCAAACACAAATCCACGACTTTGCAGATATCTCTGATAGCTAACTAAGAAATCAAACACCTGTTGTCTATTCGGGATCACTGTGCCATATGGAATATTAATGATTCTGTTTTCAAAATCTTTATACTCAAAGTAAGTTGTTTCGCCCACCACAACTCTATTAGGTTCTGTGCCTACTACACTTGGTACAATCTTAAAGAATGGATTCTCAATGTCGTAGCCTTGTATTTCATATCCGTCTGCACGTTGAATAATTTGCACACCACTGTATACTACACGCTCCAACGGAGAACTTTTCTTAAGGTATACATTTAAATCTTCATCTGGGATAAAGATGTTTTCACTTTGGCTACTTGGTGTTACACTTTCTGCAATAATCTTTAGGTATTGTTTGTCAGTAAAGCCTGCCATTCCATAGCATAAGTTGAGTTTTAGGTTGTTAATTCTTGTAATAGTATCTTCAACACTGTATCCGTTAAACCTAACATGTTCACTAATAAACTGATTATATCCCTCGACTCTAACTATGCCATTATTACCATCACTCTGACCATGCATTTGATAATCTGCAATGCTTGGTCTATAGCTTTTATTTTTCTGCAATATTTGACTGTACTGTGCGTTGTTTTCATACATGTTTGTATCAAACATTAGTGTGCCATATTTTGCAGGCTTAATGCTTGCTGCAAGAATCTGAAGCACATATGGATATTCGCTGCTACGGCGCCATGCAGTTTCAGCAGGACTACCGTCACTAAATGCCCAACTATCGCTAACATTTGTTTCGTATGCATCTTGTACTAAAAATTCTGCAGGTGCTCTCAAGTTGCCTTGTGCGTCAACCGGTATAATGTTCATTAGGTTAGGACGTTTACGTTTTTCGTCCACAGTATAAGCAGTGCCAGTAGCATTGCTGTATATTTTGCCATCACGCAAATCTTCCCAAAGCACAGTGTTGCCTTGTGTATATGGTGCTACACCGTAACGTTCATTCCACCATGTTGGTTTTTCACTAATACCCAGCATTTGCCATGGTTTAGTATGAGGAGTATCTGTATCGTAGAACCAATTATAAATTGCACGCCAGAAGCCAGGAATTCTACTTCCATCATCTTTGTATACACTGTTTCTGTAATTCCATGTAAATGGATTGTCAGCGTCTACTATTGTGTTTGGCTGCACTCTTACTTTATTGCGTAAAGCCCATTCGCCGAAATAACTACGGGTAATATTGTTTGCTTCGCTAAAATCATTTAATGTACTACGGAAATATCCAGGAACAACTTCAGCATAATCAAACAAGTTTTTGTTGTACTGTGTTTTAATATTATTGAAAACACGCTTTTCAAATTCTAAAACAACATTGTCTCTGATGTCATCCCAGCCAATCCAGACACTGCCATCATGTCCTTGAACAACAGTTTTAGGTGTTGCATATGTATTGTCGGTATACTTACTAGGAATAAACTTGTAGTATAGTCCAAGTTTAGTTGGTGTAGGCGGAACAAAACTACCGTTTGTTTCTGTGTATTCAACAATTGTAATTGTATCATTAACAGCCAATCCAATTCTTGCAACGCCAAGGTTAGTTGCTGTAAGTGTTACTTTTGCTTCTACTGTGTCTAGTGCATAGTCTGTACCTTCAACAAGAAGGTTAGCAACACCAGTGCTAACGGGTGTGTGATAAACTAACACACCTTTGTTACCGATTGCCGTTAAATCAAACTGTGTATTAAATTCAAATTCTGTTTCTGTAGCATCGTCAATAGTATAAACCAACTGCGACTTTTGATCGCCCCATGGTAGCATATCGCTGTAGTAGAAAGGAAACGCACTGGTTTTCTTTCCTGCCATGTGTGTTAGAATATCATCTACACATTTACTAGGATTCGTTAGATCTATATCTAGTTTATCAATGTTGTCAATAAACTTGTTTTTAAACTTTGTGTATTCATTTTTAACATACTTGATACTGTCAATTGTATTTTCAATTTCATTGCTCATCAAATACATAGGCAGAATCATACCAGCACTGTGCTGTAGTATATTACCAGGATATGCTCTGTAGTTTACATCACGGATATTACTCTTACCTGGAGCAACGCCTGCAAATGTTTTAATTTGCTGACTAATTTCCACAGTGTGATTACGCATCTGGCCTAGTGTTAGTGTGCCAAATGTTGCGTTACCTGCGTTACGCTCTAGGTTGTCCGGAACTTCGTAGAAGCTGTTTGCTGCTTTAGTATTACTAACAAACTTGATAGTAACAACATCATTCACAGCAAGAGCAGTTGTGAATACAACATATTCTCTGTCAGCTTGAATGAGGTGTGTATATTGACTAGGATACTTAAACTTGCCGTTAACAAATACTTGCAGAGGTTGTCTAATTTTAGTTGTGTCAACACTTGCGCCAATTTCAAAACTATAAAGTTCACTGTTTACATCATAACTTACAATCTGATACTGTGTACTAGATTCAACTGTTTTAGTCCAGCCATTTAGTAGGCTTCTGTTTCCGCTGCGATCAAACTGGTGAACGTGACCACTGCGCACAATAACACTGGTGTTGCCACTGCTCTTTGTGTATTGGAACTTGTCACTGTCAAAGTTATTATCAAACACAATATCGCCTAGTGTGTTAAAGTTTTTATATGTTAGTCCAAAGTTTAGAACTGTGTCTGGACTTGCATTATTGTTACGCTTGTAACTAAACAACTTACTACCAACAAAGTTACTACTTGGGTACTTTGTTGCATCTGCAAAACTTACATGATCTGGATCATATACTGCAAACAATGGATCTTGATTGAGTTTAGTTTTTTGCTGTGCTGCAGTCCAAGTAGTGCCATTTAACCAATACTGCTTACCTTGGTTATTTGCACCCAGTGTGCTTAATACACAGTTGCCATCAACAACTGTGCCTATAGCAACTAGGTTAATAATATCCCCGGTCGCTGCACTACTGTCTTGGTCAATAAAGTCCACACGATAAATCTTATTTCTAACATCTGCATCTGTGTCTGCGCTAAAGATAACTGTGTTATCCTGCTGCAAATCAATACCATCAGCAAAGTAACCAAGTGTGCCATTTACATTGCTTAGTGCATCTGTTTGAGTTACGTCAACAACTGTTACTGGAGTAACACTGCTTGTGCCCATGTTAAACAGTTCTAGTCCACTGTGGAATTCAACGATAGGACGCTTTGCTCTTGCTGCGTCATCAATGTCTGCAGTGTAGTTGTTGTAAGTTGCTGTTGCTTCAATAACTTCTCTGTGGAACCAACGGTTGCCACGACTCCAAGCATTACGGTCTGGACTACCGCGGTTGATAACAATGTAATCTTGATCTATCGGAGCATTAAGTGTGCCATCCCACCCGCCTGCATCATATGCTACAGTATCAAAACCATCACTGGTACTGTTAGTATAAGTTTCAGGTGTGAGCATTTCATCTACAGGTGTAAGTGTAATACCCTGAGGTTGTCCTACACCCTCAACAAAATATTCTCTGTCTGCATAGGTGCTTGGTGTGATGTCGCTGTTAAATTCTACTTTAAGTCCATTGGTGAACTTAACGCCATTGGCACTAGTAAAAGTTTGTTTGCCTAGTATATCATCTTCAACGTCAATTGCTGGAACTACGTCAACATCAACCAGTTGAATTTTACCAAACTGATTTGCATTAACACCATCCTGATAATAAAGTGTGTCTAGTCCAGCAGTGTATGGCTCTATTAGTTCAGGATAGCCACTTGCATCTTTATAGAACTCTCTGTTACCATAAGCATTGCCTTGTTTAATTTTAACTTTTTCGCCAACAGGCCAATCTGCACTGCGAGTAAGTTGAATTGTATCCACACCGCCAACATTGTTAACTGCAATGTCATATACATCATAGCGTGTTTCAATAGGAAGTGTAGTTGTTTCATCCCAAGGGTTGTCAGGATCATCAAATCCGTAACCATCAAATGGTGCACCTTGATCCCAGGCTGTTGAATCTGTAGTTAAATTAACAAATACTAGACTTTTACCATCAATTTCTGTTTGCACATCAATGCCGCCGTGCGCATCAATAAATGCCTGATATGGAACATTGTGAATTTGTTTATAGGTTAGTGTAGTTGCAAAGTCTGGGTTTGCTGCTTGTGTAGCGTTAATCTTATCATTTTGTGCATCTGTTTCTGGAACATTAAATGTAATTGTGCCGTTGTCGTCACCGTTGTTAGTAACACCTAAAACTTCACGAGTGCTAACGTTTGAACCATAACTGCTAACGCCACTAATACCGATTTCAGTTTGGATCCAAAAAGGCACACCTGTTTGCTGCACACTAAATGTATAACTGCCACCTCTTGCAAGTGTAATAGTTGGATTAGCATTATCGCTGCCATCAATGCTATATTCATCCACTGTTGCTACTGTACGACGTGTTATTGTAAAATCACGTTCGGTATCCACTGTGCTGTTAAACACCTGCACACTATCAGGACCACTCGGCAACCAAAAGTATTCACCATAGTTTACAAGTTTATCTAGATCAACAAACCCACTGTAGTTGTAGTATTCCTGATCAAATAAGTCGCTATGTGTGCTAACATCGACATTGTTATATTTTAGATTATTAACAAAATCAATATAGCCAGTTAAACTTTCAATCTGTTTGTTTGGACTGCGATATACTACTGCAGGCTCTAGTTGATAGTTTTGTCTATCCGCATCTATTTCATTAATATAACCATCACCTACTGCGAAATTAGGAGCAAACTTGCGGCCAATAAAACTGTTTACACGTTGTAAATTAGGCTCACTGATTAATTGGTCAACAGTTGCATTAAGAAACTTGTTGTTCTTTGTGGTTTGGAATATAGTAGGTAGTAGTACCTGACTTTTACGAAGTGCCATTAGTAACTATATCCCCCAGTGGTTGTAGTTGTAGTTGTAACTGTGTTTGTTGCTGTATTTACTGTGGTGCTGGAACTGTTTGCACTGGCACTTTCTGCAGCAAGGTTTGTGGTTGTAGTATTAACAACATTGCCTGCTGCTTGTAAACTGTTTGCAGTGATAACATCAATAACTTCAATATCATTAACTGTTGCTGCGCTAATTAGAATCTCATCTCGCTGACTTTGAATTTGGAACAAACTACCAAAGTTACTGGTTGCAAGTTTAGGAACAATAACAACACTGAGCACGTCTGGACTTAGCGCACTATACAAATAAGCAGCAAGTTCACTAAAGTAAAAACTGTCACCAAAGTCCCAATTTTCAATAGCAAAGTAACTGTTGATTGCTGCTACTACACGCTCTTTAATTTCACTGTCACTTACCAGTGTGCTTGTATTTTTAACTACTTTAAATGTTGCTTGCAATTCTTCATCTGCCTTGTCACCAAATAGTGGTCTATAACTAATACTATTAAAGATAATTGTATCACTTACACTTTTATACTGTTCTAAACTGCCAAATTGATCACGCAATTCATTTGTAGTTGGCTTGGTTGGTTTAGCAATACTGCCAGTAATATCTGTTACATAGTTTCTATAATCTGTGTCATACTGGCTTGTTAGCAAGAACAAGTCTACAATGTTACTTGGACTTGGATCAATACGTCTGTTGTTTGGACTGTTGTGTGTATACTGAAATAGTAGATCACTGCGTCCTACACGCTTGACATAATCAGTAGTTTCTGCTATACTTTTTACATTAGCGCCATCTACACTTAGAATAAAAAACTTGTTGTCTGTGCTTGCATAGAACACTTGACCGCTACTAAACTGTGCAATAACTTCATTGATTGCTGCTTGTGTAGCATAGCGTTGTTCAATGCTAGTAGTTGCAACAGGAGTATATGTTAGGTAACCGCCTGTGCTTGTGCTAGTCTGATAAAACACAACTTTGGTTGCTGCATTTGTATCAGGCGCAACAACAATGTCAAATACGTCTGGATTGTCAACAACGCCGTCGCTGTCAATATCAGGGAATGTAACTTTAATTCTGTTTGACAGTGTATAACCATCTGTTTCTGTGATAACATCATCAATCTGCATTGCATAGTCAACTGCCAAACTGCTTACACTATCAGGCAGTGCATTAACTTTCAAAATATTAATTTTATCTTTAATAGTTTTACCTGTACGAGGATCAAAGATTTTTAAATCATTGTCAAAGTAGAAACGTGTCTCTAGTTTACTTTCAAATATATAACTTGTGCTGCGGAAGTTCACAGTATAAGTTGAGCCGTCATTAGTAAACTTAAAGAACCAACTGTTGTCCAAATTTGTGTTACTAGTATTACCAGCATAAACTAAACTAAATGTAGTTGCTTGATTTAGATCCAGTGCATCAATAATAGCCCAGGCTTGTGCGTCTCTGTCATAGCGCAATCCAAAGGTTTTAAAATCGCCGATTGCTTGTATAATACTGTTTCTTACTGTGCTATCAATTGCAGTGTTCCAAGGAGCAATAACCTGATCTAAAACTGCATCTTGCGGAATAACTTCACTAAGCGTAACTGGGCCAACTCCTGTTTCTAAGTTACCAACACCTTGATTAGTTCCGTCTGTTACTACTGCACTAATACTTGCCCAGATATAATCTCTAGTATTAATTGTGCCACTAACACCGTCAATTAAGTTATTATTAATATCAAACACTTTGCCGCTTGGAGCAGTAAATTTAACAAGTGCACCTACTTTTGCATATTTTAAGTTACTGGTTGCAAAGCTGCCGATTTTAAGAGGACTGTTTACATCGTTTTTAAAATAACCTGTTACTGTACCGCTGGTTGTTGTTGACAAATTCCAACTAGCATTTAAACTTGTAACACTAATACCACCATAGTTTTTCAAATAAAAGTGCAAACTTTCGTTTTTAAGAATATTCTTTTCTACTTGTTGGCTAATAGTATTGCTAATATCACTGTCAGTAATAAATGTAAACTGGAACTGTTGTAGATCTTCTGTGCGATACATAATGCCATCTTCTGCAACAATGTTTGTGCTGCTATACTTGCCTGTTGTATCACGCACATCCAAGTAACGACTAATGCCACTAGCAGTTCTGTTGATTGCTTTTGACTTTAATACATTACTAAACTTAGTATAAGGAAGGATTTGATAATCTTCGCCTGTGATCATGCGATCCTGCGTGTAATACTGTTGCTGTGCTTTTAGTTTAACGTCACGTAAGTTTTCTCTTGCACTAGCATTCGCTACAGTGCTTTGTAAACTTAGGTTAACTGTTAAGTTTTCAATTTGATTGCTATGACTGATATACGGAATTACAATTTGTAAGTTCTGCATATCATCAGGGCTAATTTTGTATGTTGTCCCAACTCCGGTGCGGAAGTAAACACGGAAGTTTCCACTTGGAATATTACTGAAAACATCATCGCCAAATACTAGACTAATCTGATCGTTTGCACGACTGCGCACTGTAAACAAGTTTTTGTTGTTTGCACTTAAACTGTTGTAGATAACGTTGTTGCCACTAATAGCAGGCACTTTTTCCCAGCGTGTGGTTTCTCTGCCTTGATCGTCAAGTTGGTATAACCAAACATCATTGTTGTCAACGTTGTTAACATCCAACTCTACTGTACGGTTAGGAAGTTTTTCGCCAATGCTAAAGTCTGCACTCTGCAAGTTACCTTGTTTAAAGTAAAAGAAAAATCCGTTGTTAGCACTAGCAAATCCTCTGTTATCATTACGATAAAGAATATTTGTTGTACTGCTAGGCTGCGGTGCTACTTCATACAAATAGTCAGTGCCACTGTAAGTGCCTTTGACTAGTTCAAAGTCTAGGTTTTGTGTGCCAACTGTGGTTTTAAAATCATAAATTGGAACAGTGCCAGGATTTAGTTTAATCTGATATTCTTCAATATTAATGCCACCTACAGTGGTTTTTAAACTTGGATTACCGAACTGTTGTGTGTTTACCATTGCTGCATTAAGCACAGTAGTAAACTGCTCTAGGAAGTCACTGTTAGTCGGATCACCCCAAACAATTTCTGTGTCACGCAAACTGTTGCCGTTGCTGTCTGTGATTGCTTCTGTTGTTTCTACACTGGCAACTTTAAGCAAGCCTCTAGCAATCTGCTGACGCTTTGGATAATAGTTAAGCATGCGAGCCAAGCGTAGTATGCTATCTCTGCGTTCTGCTGTTTCTAGGAAGTTTTCACGAGCATTTAGGTCTGCACGGAAACTAAGGCTTTGCCCCAGGAATGCAATCAAATCAATCAGTGCAATATATTCACTTGATTCAATAAAGTCATTGAAATCTTCTGGGTAATAATTACGCAAATAGTCAACCATACTTTTACGAATGGTTTCATAATCGTAACTCTGAAAGTCTGCTTCACGGAAGGTCTCGTAGACTTTCTTCCAATCTTCAGCAGCAAATAAGTTTGATTGTCTTGTACTAGCAGCCATGTTTACATATTCCTATCTTATGCAGTATTTATTTGCGGAATAAAGTATGTATATTATATTGCTGCGTTGTCTGGTCTATCAAAGCGTACTACAAGGTTTTCAACCTGATTGTCGATTACATATCTAACAGACATTTCAATTTGTAGTCCATTTTCGTATTCGTCTAGTGTAATACCTTCGCTGCGCACTCTAGGATCATTTTCGATAACAGCATTTACTTCTTGTATCACAATTGCTTTGGTTTCATCTGTCAAAGGATCCATGATTAAATCACGCAAACTAGTGCCAAATTCGCCATTCATAAGTTTTTCACCCTTGCGAATAGCAAAGTGATTGAGTAAGTCTCGTTTAATTAAGTCAGTATCAGTTAACTTTGAACTACCAAAGTTGTTATTTACTGTGCTGAATCCTTTGTATGTTGCTATAGCCATAATGTATTTACTCCGAACTCATTTTATCAATTTGAGCGTATAATTGTAATAACTGTGTGTTCAATTGTGCTTGCTGTTCTGCTGAAAGATTTGCTTGCGAGCTAAACATTTCCAAGTGCTTTTGTGCAATTTGTAAATCAATGCCGCTAGATGTGTTTGTTTTAGGCGTTGCAGTCTTTCCACGCAATCCGTCATCTGGGCCGCGCTGTGCTGCTACATCATTTTTGATTTGTGTTGCACGTTTTGCTGCGGCTGCACCAATCTGCATGTTTTGTTTTACAATACTAGCAATATCTGCACCACCGGGAATATTAGTTGTGTTTTGCAACACACCTTCGATATTACTAAAGCCTTCTCTTACTTGTTTTACAACTTCAGGAGATGCTGCATTACTTGCAGTAAGCATGCTGATGATTTCTTCTTTACCATCAGTGAATTTAATAGCACCACTGTTAACCATGGTTTGATATTCGTCCGCAGTCACAGCCTGTTGCACACTTTCTTGCAGGCCTGAGTTTCCTAAAAACTTATTACGACTAGTTGCTCCGCCTTTGCCTGTCCACACACTTGGGTCTGCTAGTTGGTCATTAAACACTGCTTCAGGACGGACAAAGCCTTGCTTTTTCAGTTGATCAACGTTAACGCCAAACTTGCCAATACTTTTTGTTGCACTGTCAATAAATGCTGGATTATTCAAACTACCTGCCTGTTTTACAACTGCAGCATTAAGTGCTGTTGTGTCTATGCTATCCAATGCTCCAACACTAAATCCTGTGTTAACTTGCTTAACCATATCTGTAATAGGAAACTTGTTTATTGCAGGGCTGTTAAGCACAGTTTTCAGTTGGTCTTGTGCTTGCGGAAGTACTTTATTAAACTCTGCAACTGCTCCTGGCAATTTATTTTGAAATTCTGCTACAGCACCTGGGAGTTTTGCTTGCAGCTCGCTTGACAGGCCTGTGATCTTTCCGCTGATGTCTTTAGTGAAACTACCGAAATCTGCTCCTTGAAGCGCACTTGTTGCACCACCGAAAGATGCTGCACTGATAGGTGAACTACTTACAGCGCCGCTAATTGAACTTGACACTCCAGCAAAGCCGCCTGCACCGCCTGGCCCAAGCCCGCCTGTTGGATCTGATATAGCTGTTGGCACTGCCACAGCTTGTGGAACAATACTGTATCCACCAGTAGGTGAACCACTTGCGCCCGATAATCCGCCACTGTATGGTGTAGCAACATTTGCTTGCCCATGATATAAAAACGGCTCGTGCATTGTAAGCCTATCAACACTGGTAGATAACAGTTGTTCTTCATCTAGTATAAACTGATTGCTTGCTTCGTCAAATGTAGTATCTTCTTTTTGTGTAGCATTAATTTTCTTTGCTTGCTTTGCCTGTGTCTTTGGTCCTTGCAACAATACCAAACTA
>Ga0206131_10003320_pt1 | contig 18670 bp, 32 predicted proteins | sample Helgoland_Spring_FD_148636 | JGI IMG/M metagenome (GOLD analysis project Ga0206131, IMG submission 148636) | Pelagic subsurface seawater microbial communities from Kabeltonne, Helgoland, North Sea - Helgoland_Spring_Bloom_20160517_1 | ecosystem: Environmental > Aquatic > Marine > Epipelagic ...
CTAATAGGAGATTATTGTTTTCTAAAAAATACCAAAATCGTTCAAGCCACAATCCAATCCGAACCCCTTCGAGTTCATCATCCATTGTTAAACCCTCTTCTTGAGCTTCAGCTGCCATTACGATTCCATAATCTGCTAGGTCACGTGCTTCATCAACACGACCTTCTTTAAGCACTTCACGTGCTTGAGCGTAAACGCTGTCGATTGTAACTTTTTTCATACCGTAAATATACGAACTAATCCTCAGGATTCCAAAAATTTCCGCATAAAAAATTATAAACCAAATCTACCTTTAAAGATCTTCCAATTTTGGGTTTTTTGGTCTGATGTGAGTTCATCTTTATAATGGAGAAAAACTGCTAGTTTTCCATTAAAATGGGTACCTGCAGTACTTGCATTCCCCCCTAAAAGGAATACATTAGTACTAGTTACATCACTTAAATCCGTAGTTACAGTTCTAGTATTAGTTGTTACACTACCATTATTTATACTTACTTTATTTTGAGTATCTGTCAGGGTAACAGTTATAAAATTCCAACTATTGTTATTAACAGACACTCCTGATGAAGTGGTTTCTCCTGCTACTTTTATAACAATTTCAAGACCATCTAAATATACTTCATATCCATTATCACCTGTTCCACTTTCAGGTTTAATAAAAATTCTACCATTAGTTTGACTTCCATCAACATATACTAAAAATTGTTGAGTAAAAGTTGATTGAAGTGGGGTATTGGATATTGCAAAATTAGAATCTATATATTCTTTTTCCGTGGAGTCAAATGTTATAGAACCATTAATAACATTTTTACCAGCATCATTAGGAGAATATCTTTTATATTCTGAATCACTTGTATCTCCTTTAGGATTAAACCAGGTTTTCCATAACTCACCACCAATTGAGTTACTTCTACCTATCAAAACAAATCCTTGTCCACTACCACTTGCATAAGAATGGGGTTGGCTTGCATCTATATAAGCATATAACCCTTCTGTATAGAAATTTTCTATATCTCTAGGAAAAGCTAAAATTGGAGAGATGGCTAAACTTTGAGTTGAGAATATTCTACCATAAGCATTAGTTTCAGGAGGAGTAAGACCTGCTTCATTATACATAAAAGATGTTATATCATCTTCGGATATTAATCTTATACTAGGCCCATTTACATCAGGATTCTTTTTTTTATAAGTAGTATAAGTCCCAGTTGAGGGAGTTATTCCTGACCAAAAATTAGTTCCAGTAAATCCATCTTGAGTTGTGGTAGGGCCAAAACCAGCTCCCGAATGGCCTAAGTCAGTATGATTTTCAGTTGTTGCTAAAGTTATTACTAAATTACCAGTTCCACTTCCATTTCCTATTGCTGTATTTAAATCAGATGAAGTCCAAGTAAATGTATCACCTACTGCATATCCACCACCTTCTGTAGTAACTGAAATTGATGAAACCCCTCCATTAAATGTAATTGAAAACTCAGCACCTGCTCCATTAACATTTTGTGAAGAGGGTGGAATAGTTATTGTACCCGTACCATAATCATCATTAATTCCTGAAATTGAACCTGATAAGGCATCCAATTCAGTATTTAGGCTTCTACTTCGATCGATTCCCAATACAGGATAACCGCTACCAAAAACGATCTGTATTATAGGGGGGATACCATCAGTAACATTAAAGTCATAACTCGGATATTGGTCACCTGTTAATTTAATTACGTTAGTTCCTGTTGCCATTATTTAATTTTGATAATAAATATTAATTATTATCAAGAGGAATAGCTTCTAATGAATCTAGCAATTGTCCTACATTCTCAATTGAATTAATATCAAATGGTAAATCATTAGCATCTTGAGGTTGAATCACAATACAGCATTCTTCAGTAGAATTGCAAGCCATTAAACTTACAACTGCTAGTGTTAATAGTAAATTTTTCATTTTATTTTAAATTAGTAACCCCGGTCGGGCTTGAACCGACGACCCTCTCATTAAAAGTGAGATGCTCTAACCAGCTGAGCTACGGAGTCATATGTGCACCCACTAGGACTTGAACCTAGGGCCTAATCATTATGAGTGATTTGCTCTAACCAACTGAGCTATAGGTGCATGTCAAAGAACAAAAAGTACCCCCGTCAGGAGTCGAACCTGAGACCTGCTCATTAGAAGTGAGCTGCTCTATCCAGCTGAGCTACGAGGGCATGTTTTTACCTCGAAATGTTTTGGTTTGAGAATGGCAGTTGGGACATAAAAATCTCAAATTCTCTAACCTGTGATCATCTCTTTTACCATTGATATGATCCAATTCAAAGCTTAAAGGTTTACCGTTGTAATCCTTTATATTACATTCGCTACATTCATATTTTAATAATCCCTCTTTTAATATTCGCTCACGTACTCCTCTTCTTGAATGGTATTCACTAAGTGTTTTACGTTGAGGTCCTATGTTTTTTGAAATACCCTTACCTGCTTGATTGGTTTGATAACAATCATACATTAAAGCATATTTCTTAAATGTATTAAAGTGTAAATTTAACTTTGTAGCTGCTCGAGCCATAGTTAACTCTTCATTACATACTTTAATAAATTCATCTCTAGGTATATGTTTTGCTTTTCTCATGGCAATACATATGTGCTAGATACGGAAGATTGCTAAATACGTCAAATAACTTTGGTAGCCGGAGCGGGACTCGAACCCGCACGCTCGTGTTTGAGCAAAGCATTTTAAGTGCTTCGTGTATACCAGTTTCACCATCCGGCCATATCTTTTATTTTATGCGTTTTCTTTTATTTTTCTCTCAATTGCCCTATTTCGAGCACCCTCAATCACTTTTACAACATTTATAACAAATACTATCTCTACAATAAAAACAACAACATCGATAAATAAATCTAACATTTTATAAATAATTTAAACGTTTTTGTCCGCAACCGGACCCTGTAAATATACGAACGAATCCTCCAAATTCCACATCTTTATGCAAAAGCTTTTAAATGCTTGCACATTCCATCTTTCGCTCTCCACTTACCAGGACATTGACAATGCATTTTTACTTCGCCTGAAGGGTAAGTAGTGACAGTTGCTTTGTAAGTAACAGATGGATCACTTTTTGATGGGAATGTTTTAGTTTCCTTGACTGGTTTTTTGCGCTCAGGTTTAATATGAAAAACATCCTCAAAAGTAGTATCAGGATGAACTTCTTTCCATGTAGGTAAAATATACCTTTTATCTTCAATATTAACAAATGCAGGTGGCATCCAGTGTTCATGTTTATACATTACTCTTTGAATTGATACTGATTTAGTCTTTCCATCAGGAACATATGTAAATTGGGATGATTCTTGAGATATCACCTCTTTAACTCCATCTTTGTAAACCTTGAAAATTGCCATTCCTTAAACTTATACCGTAAATATACGAATAAATCCTCAGGATTCCTAATATTTAATCGGGTGTTTTCGAAAGTGATTTACCTTCAATTTTAAGTTGCTTTTCAAGAGATAGCATCAAACACATTTGTTTAAATAAAGGAGCATTGAAAGTTGCTATGAATGTCAAATCCTCTTCGGACATGACACTCATAGCCTCTTCCAAACTCATAGGTAGTTTATCAAATTCCATATTGGGAATAATCCACTTCCCCTTCATCATGGAATGGGATGTCAGCAGGTCGCTTACGCTTCTTCTTCTTTCGTTCCTTGTATTTAGGATATTCATTTTCCATCCATCGATCCCATTCTTTGAATTGTTGGATCCGTTGTTGAGAGCTGTTTTTACTCATCTTCCTTGACCTCTATAGGCTTTTTTATAATTTTTAGACTTTTTGTGGCTGCTGGCTTTTGTTTTAGAGTGTACGCCTGGCCGTTTTACACTTCCTTCAGTTTTAAATTCAAATGCGTTTATTTTTTTCATTTGATTTTTTTAGATTTTAAATAATTTATTGCTTCAATAATTTTTTGACAACCTTCATATGCCTCTTCATTTTCAAAATGCATAAGATTTGTTTCTAACGTACTCACAAATTGATCAGTTTCAATTGAAAGGGTATAAATGTCTCCTTTACTTTCAACTTCAACCTCAAATATGGGTAATTTTTTTCTTTTAGTATCTATATTATCCAGTATAGATTCTACTATTGTTTGAGATATAGTAAATTTTTGATTAAGGGCCATTTTAAGCCACTCATCATAACTACCTACTTGTATTTTTTTCACATAGACCACTTTAAAATAAATCTAGAAATTTATCGCTTATATTCTTCTCCTTGAATTTACGCATCTTTTCATCGTTCTCCAAGGTTTTTGAAGCAAGTTTTTCAAGATGTTTACTCTTTTGTTTCTCGTAGTCAGTTACTAATTTTTGATGTTTTCGTTTCTTTTTCATAATCTAGAAATTATATCAAATTCATCTTCATCATCATCTTCTAATCCAAGTTCTTTTAAACGTTGCATGTGATAATTATCAACTTTCCAATCTACTTTACTTTCGTTTGGTGTTTTATGTTCTTCCATTCCCTGAATTTGTACATCGTTAAATATGTTTCCTACTTGGAGGAAATAGCAGTTGTAACAAAGTAATCCTACATTGTCTAGTTTATAGTTTTTCTTTTCCCCATCTTTAAAATGCATTATTAAGGGGACTTTATAATCTAATACTCTTCGTTCGTTAAATTTACAATTACTACAACATTCATCTAAATACCCTTCAGCAATTAATTTATCTTTAATTTTGGCAGCATCAAAATGTGATGGGTCTATTCTACCTTCTATAATATCTACTATGGCAGGTGTTTTTTTACCCCCATTTAAGAATTTAGGTATACCTTTACCAGATTGATTTTTATGTTGCTCAAATAGGTTTGGATAACCCTCTTCTGTAGCATCATAGTTTTTAGCCCATTTCTTATAGTGAATGTAGGAAACACCTAAATAACGACTCGCAGCACGATTCGATTTAGTCTTGTTTACAGCGCCTAGAATCTGTTGTTTACTTAATGGCTTCGCTTTGGGCATATCAATTATTTAACATCATTTGATCTGTGAGATATAACAGGTATTCCCATAAGTCATCAGCACTAGCCATTAAAAATTCTTCACCATTAGAGTCTACAAATGGAGTAAGTTTACCATCTAAATCATATCTAGAATAAATAAAGAAAAGAATTGCTTGGACTGCTTCAGGAGAAAAACTAAAATAAATTACCCCCTCAATTATTCTAAAGAAGGGATCATCATATGCTGTAAGATCTATACCTGATTGTTCTTCAAATTCGGTTTGACGTTTCCAAACCATTTCATACAGGTCTATAACTTTAAGAAATTCATTTTTTAGTTTATCTTCTTCCGAATTACTTTCTACTTGTAATGAAAGAGGAGTACCTAGAATAAGTTCAAGGGTTTTTTTTATTTCTTTTCTTTGTTTCATTAACCTTTTTTTTCAATTTAACTAATTCAGCACATTTATCATAATCTTCTAAAGACTCATACAATTCAATAGCTTTACTTATCACCTTAGGAAAATCTAATCTATTTAAGATAATAAAGCAATCTAAATTTGAAATTGAAAATAATTTAACTTCATTTTTTTTCATATTTAAAGATTCCTCTATTACTTTTATAGACTCATCTAGTAATAGTTGATGAAAATCTTTACTTTCAATTAGTTCCTCAAGTTCTTCTTTATGATCATAGATTATCTCTAATGAAAGAATATCCCTTTCTTTTTTCTTTCTGCCCATGTTTATAAATATTTAAAAATCTAATAACTTTGAATTATTGCTAGGATTATGCTTAGCAATCTGACCCCATTTATTAGCAAAAAATTGGTGAGCTAAATTTTCCTTACGATTTGATTCAGCATTTTGTTCTGGTGTAGAACGAGTAGATGCTCCTGCAAAATGGTAAAAGTGAGATGTATAAACTCTATCCATTCTATACCCCACATATTCACATTTAAGGAAAAAATCCCAATCAACTACATGGGGAGAAGGATACATAATATCCCACCCACCTATAGCTAAATAATCAAGCTTATGCATAGCAAATGGTAAAGTAGATCCTGTATTATCAAATTGTTCTAATCTAATTGATTGGGCATAATCCCAAAATTCTTCTAAGTCAAATTCATTTGGGTTTTTACCTAAATTTTGAATTTTAAATTGCTTGAACATTGAAGGATTAGGTTCAATTTGGTTAGGAGATACTACTACTTTTTTAGATAAATAAGGTTCTAAGTCAACATCCCAATTTTTAGGGAATACATTATCATCGTTAACTACTAGAATGTATTCATTTGAGGCATTATAAACCCCCCAATTAGTAGCTACTGGTAGTCCTTGGTTAAATCCTAAATCAAGTATATTTACATCAGGGTATTTATCTAAGATAGGTTTGTTTAATTCATAAAAACCATCTACAACAACTATAATTTCATTTTTATTTTTTTGTCCTTCAAAAGCAGATTTAAGACATAAATCGAGATAGTCAGGTGATTGATAAGTGGGTATTATTACTGAAATCATATTTGTGACCAATTTGTTAAGGGTGATAACCAGGATGTTTCTCCATGGGTTGAATAACCTGGGATTGAAGTTACTAATAATTCATTATTTTCTCTTAGTTCTAGGAACATTTGAAAATCATTAGGATGTGTTTGTGAGGTGTGTTTTCGTAGGATAGATTCACATCGCTTTAAAGTAGATACTTTAGCAGCAAATGTCATAGTTGTACTATTAGTTATTTTCCAATGACAATTATTACTTAAATATACTCTAGTATCTTCAGCCCCTCCCTCACAATAAGGATTACCACCTTTTGAAGGATCTAAGTACTTATCAGGATGGTCATACAGTGAAATAAATGATGCCCCTAAATTAAATCCTTCTTCTAATATTTCTTTAGATTTGAGTTTGTGTAAATAATCATTTTCTAAAAAATAAACTATTTCTTTATCTTCCAATTTATTTAAAGCAAAATCTAAAGCTAAATTAAATGTTCCTGCCCCATGGCCTATAGAAACTTTGGTAATTTGTTTAGACTTAACATACTTGCATATCATATAAAAAGTATCATCAGAAATATTATCTGCTATAATGGTAAAGTTTTCACTTCCGAACGTTTTAACGGCATTAGCTAAACATTTTTCATTACTTATATAATTAGGTTTTACTTTATTATAACCTGTATCGGATATTCTATAGATTATTTTCATACTCTTTCAATGATGGTAAAACCATTATTATTAGTGTGCCTTTCTTTTAACTTCCAGGTGTCTTTATTATTATCTAAAAATTCCGTAACGGCATCCCATAAACCTTTATCCCAGACTAATTCCTCCCCAAATGCATTTTCTGAAGTTGTGGGTTCACTTTTATGTTCATAAGAAGTTGTATCATGGAAACAAATGTATTTTTTAACTTTGTGAGAATGTTTTTTTAATTCTGCTTTAAGTTGGTTATAATGATGCCAAGTATCTATAAATAATAGATCAGTTTCTTCTATTTCTATTTCTAATACATTAGCCTCTACAAATTCAAAATTTATACCATATACTTCTGCAGTATCATATATAGATTGAATATCCCCTCCCCATTTAGAAGGATTATGTAAATCATAACATATAAGCTTTTCTTGAGGGTTACTAGCTAACCATCCCCAAGTAGATAATATACTTCTTACCCCCATCTCTGTAATATGGTCACATTCTTGTCCATACTTAATTATGATAGGAATATGCTCGTTTATATCAGAAGGGGTTCTGTATAGTTCGTTAATTTTTTGTTCTAAGTCTATCATTTTATAAAAATTTAATATATTCTTCTCCAAAATTTTCTATAGTAAAAGATTTAACATCTTTATAATCAAGAGATCTTGAAACATTATAAAGATATTCAGAACCTGTTTTCCCATCACGTTCTTTTTCAAAAAACCATTGATTGTATGTTTTATGTTCTTTATTATCAAAATTATATTCTGATATATCTGTTATAAATCCTGGAGTTAGCTTAAGTGTTCTATATCCTATCGAATTATAATGTCTTCCAATTTTGTCTCCTATAAATTTGTGAGGCCAATTCTTCATAGTTTTATACCAAATAGAAAATTTATCTAATCTAAAAGCTGCAAACAGTGTTGTATCATAATATTCTAAATTATTAAAAGATTTTTTATTATGATAATTAGAATCAAACTGTTTTCCAAAGACTATAGTCCCAGGCTTTCTTTCTTTATGTAAACCTAATGAACATATTTTTGGATCAGAATTAAATAATTCTAAACATTGTTCATACCAATCTTTTTCTTTAGGTAAAATCCATCCATCATTATCTAAAAGTAGAATATAATCAAAAGCATTTTCATCAAAATAATTAGTAAGTAAAGTCCAAGCACCTCCTACCCTTAAATTTTTGTCAGGAAATATAAGTCCTAACTCATATTTATCTTGATTTTCTTCTAACCATTCCCGAGTACCATCAGTAGAACCATTATCACAAACTATAATTTGGGAATTTTTTGGTTTTAGTTTATAAGCTAGTTCTATAGTACCTTGTGTGTATGATTTTCTTTCATAAGCCACTATATAAATCAATAATTTATTCATAGATTACTGTATAATTCGTTTTGTTTTTCTTGGCGAGTAATATCTTTGAAATGGATTAAACAAAATTCATCATTAGCAGGCAATTGAGATTGGGATTTATGTCCTACAAGTTGCTCATGTACCTTATTTTTCCATTTTATATGAGGTACATTTTTAAAAATCCGACATTGGTAATCCGGAAAATTGACTCTACCTTTAGAATCAATATTCCACCTCCATTTATCTATATGTTCCTGAGTTAAACCATTTACTTTATTAATTCTGGGTACCCAAAATACATCTACATTATCATTCATTTTAATGGTAGGTTCAACCATACTCATTAGATAATCATCTGGGTATTCATCAGCGTCTATTTGGAAAATATAATCTCCATTACAAGCATCTTTAAGATTATTTTTAAATGAAGCAAAATCTTTATTTAAAGGAAATTCAACTACTTTTAGTTGTTTATAATCTGAAAATTGTTTAAGTACTTGATAAACGGAAGGTGTTGTATTTCCTTCATCGCATTGCACTACAATTTCATCTTGTTCACGTTTTTTTTGTAATAAATAATTTAATAAATACTCTAGTTGTAACCATTCATTACATACTGGTATAGCGTAACTTAGTGTCATTATTCAATGGTTTTAAACATGTCAATGTAATCCATAGCTTCAATAAAATCACGCTCATCAAAATGTTTTACATTTTTCATATCCATTTTATGTGTAGACCCCTCAGGAAAGTTAGGTAATTCTTCTTCAGTAAGTTCCTTAGCAGGGACAGAAGACCAATTCCACTTATCAGAGGATTTACCATTTACAAAAATCATCCCTTTTTCGGGAATGCTTATTGTAGAAGGAACCCAATTTAAGCCATCTTCGTCAACATAAACTAAATCTTTATATAATTCAGGAAGTACTTCTAATTGTTCTTCTAAAAACTCACTGTCTTCAGTCATGAGAGTATTAGTAGTAAATCCACATCCATAACACATATAAACTTTATAATCCGCTCCTAAGTTATTTTCATAACAAGCATCACTCCCACAACGTGGGCATATACCTAAATTATCTTTCTGCATTTTCTAATTTTTTAAGTTTGGGTAGGTTAAGTTTAGGTAATTGTAAAGGAACTTCCATTGGAATTTCAGGGACATATTTATCTAAATGATTTTTTAATTGTTCAACCATTTTAGCAAAACTAAAATCTGTTTTACTTTTATAAGCTTGCCTTACACCTTTTTCTTTATATTTCTTATAATTGGTAAACATATCTCTAAGAGCAAATATTACAGCATTATTATCTACACTAAACCACTCAAATTCAGGCATTATAACATCTTTTACAACAGCGCTTGAATGAACTTTAGTTAATTTACCTGGTAAAAGTGAAGTAAAATCTTCTGAGAGGAAATCAGTATGACCTGACCAATTAGTAGAAATAATAGGTTTTTTAGTTAAACTAAATTCAAGTAATGGACGTCCAAATCCTTCACCCTTAGTTAGGTTAACCATTGATTTTACTTTTTTATGATTATATAACTCATTTATCTCCGTATTTGAAAATTCCCCTTGTAGGAGGTATATATTAGGTAGTGTAGTAGCATCAACTGAGTTTCTAATAGTATCGATTCGTCTAAGAATTTCGTTTCGATCCATGTAAGAAGTTCCTATTGAAGTCGTTTTAAGAATTAAGGCAGGTGTTTTCTTTTTATTTTTAAAAGCTTCTAAAAACAGTCTAACTAATAAACCTACATTTTTTCTATCTTCACCTAAATCACCTTGCATCCAATGTCCTACAAATAAAAAAGCAAATTCTTCTTCAATTGTTTCTAAATCAAATTCAGATTTTTTAGGTTGATAGATACTTAAATCAGCTCCTTCAGTTAAAATTTCAATTGGTTTTTGTAAACCATATTGACCTACAACCTCATTGGTTTGTTGATTACGTTGTTCAAATTTAATATTTTTCAATACCTCAATACTATGGGTAGATGAACCTAGAATTAAATCCATTTTATTACATCCTTCTACCCATGTTGGGTGACAACCTGTAGTTTCAATACCTGCAGTTAATCCTATATTAAATTTTCCAACGGGTTGGAATTCATTAGGTACAGTTATTTGACACCATATTTCAGGTTTTTTAGGTAGTTGATTACCTGCTGGGAGTAGGTGTGGGTTGAGAAATTTCCACTCAGGATGGGCATCAATAAATCCCCAAGGTGTTTCTCCCCATCTTTGGGGTAAAACTTTTACATCATATTCATTTAACTCAATAAGAGCTTTTACAAAATCTCGAGCTCTTGCTCCATAACCGCTGTACGTATCAATTGGACAGCTTACAATAAACATTGGTTTCATTAGTATACTAAATTATGTTGTACAACTTTCTTTTTAATTGGAGTTGATTTGATCAACTCATATTTGGCTCGTGGTTTCCAAGTTTCAAATAATTTATCTATATTTTGTATAACTCTTTCACCTTGTTTTTCAGCAGTAAATCCTGCTTCATTTCCAGTAGCCCATTCTCTACCCATTAACCCAAACTGTTTTCTAGTTTCAGGTCCTAAATTATAAACTTCTGTTAATTGAGTAGCAGCATCACTAGCTTCACACCTATCATCAAAAATATAAGGAGTGGGGGGTGAACCTACAATTGAAATGCTAGTAGGGAAAACTGGAAATGCCCAATGACCATGTGTTTTATAAGTGCCCCTATGGTTTGAAGGAATATTTTCATCTGGGGTGAACCATAATCCTTTATCATCTTGGAATCTCATTTGGTCTTGCATACCACCAGTAACATTAGCAATAATAGGATTTCCAGCTAACATAGCTTCAGTTAAACTTAATCCCCATCCTTCATTTGAAGTAAGTTGAATTTGAACATCTGTACTATTGTAAAGTAAATTCATTTGTTCTGTAGGTAACTTATTTTCTGAGAAAATGATGTTATATCTTTCATCATCCCCACAGAGCATATCTACCACTGCAGGAAGATCGGTACCATTAGGATCTACTTTTTGAGTGTGTAATACTAAAGCACATTTTTTAGCCTCCTCTAAAGGTAGTTTATCTACAAATTGAACAAATGACCAAATAGTATCTGGTACTTGTTTACGTCTGATATTTCTTGAATTATAAAAAGCTACAAAGTCATATTCTTTACCTTCAAATAAATGTTTCTTGAATTCTACTAATTCAGGATTATCCTTTTCTAATGGTTTGTAAATATTATGATTCAATCCATGGGGGACATATTCAATAATTTTATCCTTTGCTTTATCCCCTAGTACTATTTTATTAATATTAACAGTTTGTTTAGAAATACCCATTAGCAAATCACATGATTCATAAAAAGATTCATTGTAACGAGGTGCAGGGTAATCATCCCAAATGTTTAAATAAATAATAGGGATTTGTTTCCTAATTTCCCCTTCCATCTGGAATAACCAAGCCCAATATCTAGGATCAGTAATAATAAAAATAGCATCTGGTTTTTCAGTTGCTATTAATTGTCTTAATTGGGTAGGCGATCCGTAACCATTAGAAGGATAAATAATTACTGAAGAATCATCGATTCCTGCTTCTTTATTTGTGTCTGAACTTAGTTCGAGGCGTTTTCCTGCTTCGGGGTGTTGAATAGCAGCACCTAAATTAACATAGTTGTAATGGTGGGCTGTGTTTAATACTATTTCTTTTGCGATTGTACCTATCCCAGAATGGGTTCGAATATCATCACACATCAACAAAATTTTCTTTCGTTGATCTTTTGGAATATAACCTTTTTTCATTTTTTATTTTAAATCTAAATTGTTGTGATTGTGGATTTGTCGTTTAAAATCCTCATCTGTAAGATACAAATGAACACATCGGTCAGCAAGTTTTTGAAAAGAAAACTTATGTCTAACACATGCTACTTTAAACTCTTCAAATAAATCACTTTGAATTTTTACGCTTGTTAATGTTAAATCTTTTTTCATAATAATATTTTTTACATGTTTGTTGTATATAAATATGTACGGAGTCAGGAAATATTATGATTTATCGCACAATTCTTTATTATTATTGAAAGCACACCACTTACATAAAGGAGATACTACTTTAGCATGTTTTTTATCTTGGTATTTACCTTTAGGGGTAAAGCATTCAGAAATAAATTCTTCTAAGATTCTATCTGCTTTTTTAAGTTTATTTTTCCCTGCAGCAGGTTTATGAAGCTGTACCCTATATATAGGGAAATCACTATTTTCCCATATTTTTCTTTTAACTATGAAAAATTCAACTTCTATATCTTCAAGTGGGATTCCATACTGCTCATTAAAGAACTTCTTATAAAGAACTAACTGCATCTGTTTAGTTTCGTCCTTTTTAGCTTTAGCATTCCATCCACTTCTTGATGTTTTTATATCGTATATATAAAATTTATTTGTTGGTTCATGATATAATACCATATCAATAAAACCCTTGTATATCAAATTGTTACCAACGTTCATCACGATAGGTAATTCGATACCCGCTAAATGCCACCCACGTTTACTAAAATAAGTACTACGTTTCTTTTGAAGAAAATTAAGAATTGCTACTCCATCTTCAAAAAACTCTCTGAGCTCCTCTGGGGATGAATAGTGGGTATTTTTAAATTTTTTATATTCCTCCTGGTAGAGGTTTATGAATTTTTCTTGGAATAATCCTTCTAAATCCATATCATCTGCTACTAACGAAGATTCCTCATATAAGACTGTAAGCCAATCTTGGATTACTTCATGCATTGAAGTTCCAAATGTAAAATGTATATTAGGATCATTATTATAATGTCCATCTTTATATTGAAGCTCCCATTTATGAGGGCAACTCCTATACATTGACATTTGGGAATAAGAAATTGATTTTTGGTAAGAGTAATTTACCTCAGGCAATTCCTTATTTTGTATCTCCTTAAGTATTTGAGGTTTCTTAGCCATTTATAATTTTGTTATTTTTGAATACTGTAAATTCAGTTAAATCTCTATAACCATTTATTTCTAGTAAATCTTCTTTATGGTCTGGGTAGTTTTGCATCATGGCTAAACCATGAGCTGCTTGTTGAGGGGTCATATACATGTTCCATCCTAAGAATTCAATATCATCATCTTTATAATATTTTTCACTTCTTCCTTCATATCTTGCCTTTTTAAACCATTCATATGCTTCCTTATTATCACATAAAATAGCTCCTCCTTTCCATATAGGTAATTGTTTTTTAATGTGAAATGATAAACCCATATAAGTACCAGGGATGTACATGTTAGAAGTAAATCTCTTTGCAGCATCATATATGGGGTAAGGTTTTAATTGATATATCCCATTCCAATGATTGGTTTTTGATGTTTTATCAAATATTACTTCACCTCCAGCATGTATAATTGATTGGGGGACAGATAAATATGTTTGGGAGGGTATTGTTACTTTTTTTACTTTTAAATACTTACATATTAAAAATAAAGCATTAGTACAACTATCTACAGTAACTACATAAGGTGAACCTGTATACTCAGCTATTTCCTCTTCGAACATTCTTACTATTTTAAATGGGTTATGTTTCATCTTCTTCTGTTATTATTTCCAGTGTTTAAAATAATCTTTATACATGTTTATTTTACTATCAATATTTTCTTCTTTAAAATTATAATAAGGATTATAAACCCATTCCCCAACTTTTGATTCGGGTATATAATTTTGAGAAGTTTTTCTATCTACATCCATTATATAATATTCATAAAAAACATTATAGTTTTCACTTAAAACTTTTCGTTTCCCTGATTTGTTTTTAAACACAAATCCCAACCCACCAACCACTTCATCAGTAGTACAAATATGGAGTTCTGGATGATATTTTAAAATATACGGGATTACTTTCCATGCAGTTTGACATCCCCCGTATTCAAGTTGCATTTTATAGTTAGGGGGTAATACATCATGTAAAAATATAATTCCATCCTCACTTAAATGGTTTAATGAATTAAATAAATCATTTTTTACAAAATTAGCTAAATGGTTAGCATCAATAAAAATTACATCCCATTTATAATCTTTATCTAAATTTAATTCCCCACTTTTAAGATTATTAAAAAAATCATCAGTAGACATTGTATAATTAGCAAATTGGTCATTAATATCAACTGAATGTTTTATGTTGCAAGGTATATGGTTAAAAACTTCATTAACATCATGTAACCCTAATTCTAAATATTTTGTGGCTTCTATAGACCGGGCCCAATGGGAAATTATTTCTTTTCTATGTTTCATAATTATTTTTTTAATATTATATATTTTTTACTATTTTGTAAGGATTATTTTTTATCTTTTTTATATATTTTTAAAATATATTCAATGCCATCTCTGTAAAAATGAGCAGGATATCTTTCATTATCTACTACTCTAAGTAAATTAAATTGTTCTAGGATTGTTTTATTAATATCCAATTCGTTTTCTTTTTGACCTCTACGGGGATAAAATGTTTCTTTCCCTTTTTGGGGAATACCAGTTATTAATTCAAATTCATTAATATACTTTTTAGCCATTTCCACAGTTATCAAACCCTGCTGGTGTTTAATTTCATCGTTTAGTTCGTTTCCTTTTAAACTTATGTGATCAACAATGTAAACATCACCAGCATCAACAGCTTCAACCGCTTCAAATAAACTTATAGGTATATTATTAGAACCCTCTAATACTTGCCAAGCTAATGGTGACCAACCTTTTCCTAGAGGAAGTTTACTTGGATGTACAACTACATTACTTTTATGTAGTTTCAAATATTTAGATTTTAATATATTCTCACAACTCAGAATGAGCATAATATCACCACTAGTAATTTCCTTTGTTGAAAATACATGGTGAATTTTATGTTCTGTTGCTAATTCTTTTTTTAGGTCTTCAACATAGGGTAAAATCCAACTATTGGGGTTATCTGTTAATATAGTTATTTTCATATCCAAAAGTTTAAATTTAACCACTCAGATCCTGTGAATTCTTTTTTTGTTGCTTCTGCTATATTTTTTCTTGTTTTACCTATAAATTTAGATTCTTCCATTATTAAATCTAAAAGATTAGGTATATCAGAATATTCAGTAAAGCAATCTAAATTTTTATGGTTTTTTCCTATAGTTCTAACTCCCATATGGGCTAACTCAAACATTGAAGTACATCCTCCTTTAGGATTAGGTTTAATATAAACAAAACAGTCTTTATACACCTTTTCTATTAATTCATCTATTGGTAAATGATTTGTAAATTTAATCCTATCCTCTCCAAAAACTTTAATTAAAGGTAATATTACTTCATTCCAGCAATAATGATTATGTCTATTACCATGTACCCCTTTATAAACATATATATTTTCTCCAAGTGTTATTGGTGAAAAAGTAGAGTAATCTTTAAGAGCTATATATAATTTTTTATGTTTAATATTATATTTAGATAAAGTGTCTGAAAATTCCCCAGGATAAGCCCATGTGTATGTTTCTTGTTGTTTTTGGAGATTAGCAACATAATTTAATTGTTGGGGTTGCATATCATTACCTCCCCAAATAATAATTTTAGGACCTTTATGTTGTTCCATTCTAACCACATCTTCCCAAGCGTACATTCCAAAAAATATAGCAGGTTGATTTGGGTCTTTATAAGAATTTAAATCCCAAGTATTTTTAAATCCTTCTTCAAAAAATTGAATTCCATGTTGGGATACGAAAACTTGATTAAAATCTTTTACCATAATGGATGTTATATATTTTTATCACTATATAATTTTTCTAATTTTTCTAAATAAAGTATAGCATCCATAAGTTCCTCTTTCATGTGAGTAACCCATTCTCCAAATACTAAATCTTCTCTATCTAGGTCAACACCATATTTTTCTTTACCAAACTCTGCTCGTTCGGTAAATTGTTTTAAAACTGATTTTACTATACTATCCATTACTTAAACATTTTTGTTACCTCTTTATCCTGGTAGCCAGCTTTATATAACATATCTTCTAAGACGTCATTGTCTAATGTAGCAACTGCTGTTGCTGCTTCACGAGTAGAACACTCATAAATCTTAGATAGGGCCTCTACTAATTCAATTGTAGGTTGTTTCATTTTTGATTTTATATATTTTAGCCAAACATTTTGTTTAGGTAATAAACCACAATATACTGTATAATATTTTTTCTTATCAGTATAAGGGATAGTTTGGACATAATTTATTAATTCAATAAAGGGTTGATGCATAGATAAAAAACGATTAACCATATAGGGATTAAAGGACTCCTTCTCCTTATCGGTGAAGGAGTCCCAATCGCGTTTTTTACCTGTCAGTTCCTTTAACCAATCAAATAGTGTCATAATCCTCTCTAAGTTCAGGTGGTAAGGTATCCTTTAAGATTTTACCTGTAGCACCATCATAAAAGATTGGAATGGGCATAATAGCATCTTCATCACCACCTGTAATAAAGCGAGATACTTTTCTAAGGATTACTCCTTGTTTCCAAATATCCTTACCTTCAGGGGTTGGTAAAGCTGTTGTTTTACCCAAATCAATTTGGGGTTGTTGGGGGGTCATTTCTGATTTCTTCATAATCTATTTCTTTAATTTCGTTACAAAAATAATATAAGTTATCTTTTTTTAATACTGTATCACAATTCCAATACTGTTTAAGGATATCAGCATCTATTTTAGGTGTTTCTCTTACTGTAAGATACAATAAAAATTTTCTGTCTCCAAATTCTATGATGTCTTTATATAACAACTTTTCCAGAGATTTCAAGCAGTTTAGCAACACATGCCATCACGTTAATTTCCTTATCAATTCTAAAATTTGAGTGGTACATATATTCTTCAATAATAATAATTGCTTCAGCAGGCCGTGATGTATATTCGTCCATACGTTCATATAGCGTTTTATACAGCGATTCAAAATCATTTACATTAGAGTCGGCGATAACTTGTCTGATTTGCTTAAATGACTTTTTATTAGGTAATAATTCAATTACTTTATCAACATAATTAGATGATACAAGTGTTTGTTTATCTAATTCTAACTCACCATCTTTAGAAGACATTTGACATACATTAAGCATTTTACGTACATCAGGGTAGTATTGATTGACTAAATCTTTTAAATGGTCCGTACTATGTTGTATGTTTTCTTTAGATAAAACACTAAAAATATGCTTTGCTACATCTGCTTTACTAGGAGGTACAATTTTAAGTACTTGACAACGTGATTGAAGTGGATCAATAATACGTTCCACATAATTACAAGTTAAAATAAATCGTGTACTCTTAGAAAAAGTTTCAATAACATTTCGGAGTGAAGCTTGAGCCTGGATTGTTAGAAAATCGGCCTCATCTAAAATAACCACTTTAAGGGGTTTAAACGACATAGTACTAGCAAATCCTGATACTTTATCTCTAATAGTTTCAATGCCTCTTTCGTCACTACTGTTAATATAGAGATAATCGCAATTAAGATTTTTAACTAATAGCTTAGCAAGTGTAGTTTTACCTGTGCCACTTGGGCCATAAAAAATCATATTGTTCATATCATTTGTAGATATGTACTTAGCCATAACACCCTTAAGATGTTCATTCCCAATATAATTTTCTAAAGTAGTTGGTCTATAAGCCTCAACCCATAAACTGTTATTTGTAGCCATCTCCATAAAAATCGAATGTTTTGATTGGTTCGGGTTTAATTTCTACTTCTACTCTAGCAACTGAATATAAAGCACTTCCAATAGGATCTAGATAAAAAGCAGCATTGAATTGTGTTTTTTTAAAATATGCCTCTAGTGTCTCAGTTAGTGTAGAATGTACTACGCTAGGCTCATCGACGAGAGCCCACCTGTCTCCAGGTGGGACTCTCTTTGCGATGAGTTGCTTTTGTTCTACTGTTTCAAATTCAGACATTACCTAAATTTAAAACATTCCAGGCATACCTCCTAGTTGAGGTTCGTCTGATTTTTCTGATGGCTTGTTTACTACAGTACATTCTGTTAATAGAATAGTACCAGCAATTGAAGCAGCATTTTCAAGAGCACATCTTGTAACCTTGGTAGGATC
>Ga0206131_10003321_pt1 | contig 18665 bp, 34 predicted proteins | sample Helgoland_Spring_FD_148636 | JGI IMG/M metagenome (GOLD analysis project Ga0206131, IMG submission 148636) | Pelagic subsurface seawater microbial communities from Kabeltonne, Helgoland, North Sea - Helgoland_Spring_Bloom_20160517_1 | ecosystem: Environmental > Aquatic > Marine > Epipelagic ...
TGATGAGAAGCCAGTGCTTGTAAAAATACACAAAGATGAACCCGATATGATGATATTCAGCATAGAGGAATTATTAAGATGCATACCAAAAGATTTTATGGAAGCAAAGCAAATTCTATCTAGGCTAGATAAGTCAGTAAACTTTAAGAGGATTGATTATGTCTAAGTGGCATGGAGGTAAAGGTAGTAAAAGAAGGAAAGAAGATAAAAAGAAGATAGATGAAAACTGGGATAAGATATTTAAAAATGCAAAAACAAATAAACGACCTAAGAAAAGGAAAACAGACTGAAAGCAAATTGATTTATCTGCTTGAAGCTATAGGAAAAAAAGTGGTAAAAGCAAATTTATCACAAGATATGCATGAACATATTGATATGTTTGTTAATGATGTGCCTATAGATGTTAAAGGCAATAGATACACAAATTGTATATGGCTGGAACTTATAAATGTAAATGGCAAGGATGGATGGTTAAAAGGCAAATCAAAATACATTGTAATGGATGTAATAGATATGAATTCTTTTCTTTTCTTTGAAACTAAAGACTTACTAGATCACTGTAACAATATAAGGCAAATTGCAAATAGCAAAAACGATTACAATATGCTTTACACAAGATATGGAAGAAAAGATCAGATAGTCAAAGTTCGTTACAATGATATTAAACATTTACAAAAAGGTAAATTAACTTATGCCCATTAAACTTAAAAAAAGTCAAACAATAAGAGGTAAGGCTACAGGCAAATTTGTTACAGAACATTACTATTTAAAAAGTATGACAATTCAAGAACTCAATGATTACATTGAATCATCAAGTGCAAAGAAAAAGATCATACAAAAATGCAAAAATGAAATAGCAAGGAGAAATAAATGAACTGTTGGCATTGTGGAGAAAATTTAATTTGGGGTGGAGATCACGATATAGAAGATGAAAATGAAGATTATTCTATGGTTACAAATCTTTCATGTTCCTGTGGAGTTTTTGTAGAAGTGTATCTACCAAAAGAATGCAAATTTAATAAATGCAAATAGGCAAATTGTTAGATAGGTTTTTAGAGTGGTCTTTTCAACGAAAGGCAAATATATTATTTAAAAGGAGAAAAAAATGAGTATAGACAATATAACACCACAAGAATGGGATAGTGTAAGGCAAATCGAAAAGGCAAATCACGACCCTGTAAACAGGCCGAGCCATTACAATCAAGGCAAATTTGAATGTATTGAATATATAAAACAACAACTAGGCAAAGAGTTTCCGAGCTACCTAGAGGGTTCAGCGATTAAGTACATTCACAGGCATAAAGACAAAAATGCCAACATCCAAGATTTAAACAAGGCAAAATGGTATATTGATAAGTTGATAGAACATTATGAGAATCTTTAATGGCTGATAAAAAGCAAATCGATATTACTAAACTCAAAAGGCAAATTGACAAAGGCAAATCGCTAAACGAAGTTTCTGTATCTTTAGGTAAAAGCAAATCGACAATTCTAAAATTGGCAAATGAGAATGGCTTGAAGTTTGATAATAAAAGCCACTGGGCAAATTTATAAAAGGCAAATATGGATATAAGAATTAAAACTGATATCAAAAAATTGCAAAAAGAAATGAAGGTTATACAGAAAAAAGTGTTTCTTAAAAGTATGTCAGAAGGAATCAATAAAACAGCCGAAATAGCAGCTAAGGCAAACAATGATAAGTTAAAACAAAAACTTAACAAGCCCATGAAAACAAGCATAAATGCTGTTGCTGTTAATAAGTATGCCAAACCAAATAAATACGACTTATCAGCACAAGTAATCGTTAAAGATTATGCCGCTAAATTCCTTTACTATATTTATACTGGAGAAGATGAATACGCTAGGAGAGAGGGTTACCCATCACCGACAAGAGATGGGCTACCATTTGCTGGTACTACTGGCAACATACAGAAGCTTAGAAGTGGCACTAAAAAGGGCGGCAAGGGTTCGGGGTTGTTAAAGGGAATAGATAAAACCGCTAAAAGCGATAGGGCAAACAGTCGTTTTATGGGCAAGCCTAAAGGTAAAGGTTCGGGTACTTATGGTATATGGCAAAGAACAGGTAGGAAGGGTAGAGAGGGTCTTAAATTGCTTGTTGCATTTACTCCATTTATTAAACATAAAAAACTTATTGATTTCTTTAAGTTATCTGAAAAGGTTGTTAAGAATAATCTTTATAAAGAGATCAATAAACAGGCTATCAAAAGAGTTAAAAAGGTAATGAGATAAAGGCAAATTTACCATTAAGGCAAATTCACCTTTACTGCAAATTTAGTTTATTACTAAACCCATCAACGAATCATCTTTAAATGTAAATAATCTCACCCAATTATCACAATCTGTTTCTCTATATTTTCCGCATTCTGTAGGGTATACAGGATATATAGCACAAAATGTATCAGTCCTTTCTTTACTCATATTATCATCAAAGCACTCAACATCAAAAAACTTTCCGTCTACTTCTATTTCAACCCAATCTGATTCACATCCTTGTTTGTCTTTACAAAAATCTTTAAATATTTCAAAAGCCTTGCTTTTAGCTGTTTTAAGTTCTTGTTCTGTTATCCAATCATTCATAAAATTCACCTGTTAATCTTGTTCTAATATGGTTTTTAGTCCATTTAAAGTCTTCTAGACAATAACCCTCTTCACATTCTCCAAAAGTGTCATATAGGTTATATTGGATAACTTCATTTGGGTTGTCATTAAAAAGTATAAATAGATATTTGCCGACTTTTTTGCATTTGATAATCTCTGATACATCCATCATTTGCCCTCTATTGCCTAGCCATTGTATTGCTTCGTTTTTACTCATTGTCTTGTTCCTCGTTAGTATTCATAATTTGCATTTGGTCATCTGTTAAGGGCAAATTAAATTCCTTTTCCCAAAGTTTACTTATCTGATCTTTTGCTTGGTCTATAGTTTCTGCTGTTACCTCGTATGACTGTTCAACAGTCACTAATAATTCTATTTTCATCATATACCTCCTCTAAATGTCTTATTAGTCTATTCAATCCATCTTTAATACCTTCATGTTCTGATTTAGTATGGCTATCATTTACCCATTCATCATCTGCAATAATATCTTCTGCGATATTTTTAATTCGATCTATTGTTATCATTAGTCTTGTTCCTCAAAATAGTTTTCTATTATGGTTAATTGTTTTTGTATGTGTTCTAAGTCTTCGTTTAATTCTTTTGTTCTTTCAAAATTATCATCTTGTAAACAAGCAATAGAAATGCTTGCTTCTTTAACCGCTTTATATGTTTCGTTTTTTCTTACAAAATAAGAAAAATCATCTCTTATATTTGGTTTACTCATTACTCTTGCTCCTTTAGTTGACAATAAATAGTTATTCCAAAGTCATAACCTTGTTTATACATATCGCTAATATTGTTTTCTCTCATGTTTCCATAAAGCAAAGCATCAGCAATTCCGTTTTTAAAATCATTCATTATTCTTGCTCCTCCAAGTCTCCAAGATAACTATTTCCTTCAACTATTTCTTTTATTTGGTCTGCTAGCCAATATATAGAGCAATGCATGTTATCTTTGTTAGCGTTGCATAAACTTTGTATTTCATTAATCATTTCGTTTTTACTCATTGTCTTGCTCCTTTCCAAACTCTTCTTTTAAAGGCTTGGTTATCTTTTGCATTTCAGATAAAGCAAATTCTATAACCATCTTTTCGCATTGGGTTATATTGTCTAATATCTGTGCATCAGTTAATTCTTTACCAATTGAATTCACCCTTTCTCTATGTAGCAAATCCCTTGTAAATTCTTGTATTGTTTGTTCTCTCATGTTATTTAACTCCTTACTTTTATTTAACATACACCCATCATATACTAATATATATTAGTATGCAATACCTAAATGCAAATTCTTTTTTAAGGCAAATTTCATAAAGGCAAATTTCATAAAGGCAAATTTCATAAAGGCAAATTTCATAAAGGCAAATTTCATAAAGGCAAATTTCATAAAGGCAAATTTATAATTAAGGCAAATTTAGTTTCAAGGCAAATTTAGTTTCAAGGCAAATTTATAATTAAGGCAAATTTCATAAAGGCAAATACTGTTTTGATGCAAATTTCATAAAGGCAAATTTATATTTAAGGCAAATTTATATTTTAAAAAAAAATAATTGAATCAAAAAAAATAACACAGGCCACCAGCACAAAAGAACAGGAACAGCAACAAGAACAACAACAGGAACAGTAAAAGCATTGTAAGGCTTTGTATTGATCTATTATTATATATTAGTAGTAATGCATTAAATGATTATTACAAGGGCTTAGAATGGCTTAGAATGTCTTTAGCTTAGGGGTTGATATTATTAAGAGCAAAAAAAACCCCGTATAAAACGGGGTGAAAAATTATTTTTTCTAGGGGTTAAAAGGTGGCTTTATGGGGATAATCAAACTCAACCCAGTCATCATTATTAAATATTTTGTATTCCTCGCATAAGTCAAGAATGTCTTTTAGTTCAATCTTAAACCTTTTTCTTGCTTCTTTAATTGAATAATCCATATAACTGCATCTATGCCTGCCTATTTCCTCGCCACTCTCTAAGTTGTCAATATATCCATATATAGTAAAAGAGCCATCAATATGCTTCTCTATACCACCGCTTAAGTATGCTTCTAGATTTTTTGTTTTCATTATTTACCCCTTATTATTTGTGGTTTGTGGCCTTGTTGCTCAAGTCTTTTAAATTTGCTTTTAATATCCTTTAAAGACTTACTAACCATTACAAGCCAATTATCACCCGTTATTATTTTATATTTCATTGTTTACCTCTAAGAATTTAAGTCAGTTAATATATATTCACCACTAGCAATCTTTTTTCTAGTTTCAGCTATTCCCTCTCCTAAAAAATCATTTCTATATTTTCCAGTTGTAACTGAATAATCCCAATAATAATCATCAAGATAAATTTTTCCTTTAGATTTTTTAACGATAACGCTTTTATAACTTTGGAAATATTCCTCTCCATTATTATTAATAATAAATTGATTTGGGACTTTATTTCCTCTTGTGCTTAACATATTAGTTACTTTCATTTTAAATACTCCTTACTTTATAGCCTTGCATTATTGCTAGGCTTTCACCCAAAAAGCCCACATAAGCGGGCTTGATTGGGTTGGGGGTTGGGGTTAATTTGTCATATAGGTATAGTTCTTTATAAACCCGTCAAGATTTAAAATCTTATCAAGGTCTGAAGTGTAATCGGATATTGATTCGTCCCAGTCATTCCAAAACGTCCAATATATCCAACCAATATCAATCTTATCTTTATCTAATATATAAATAGTCGCATCATCTACTTGATGCTTTAATACATCATCTTTGCTTATTGGCTCGTGTTCACTTTCACATTCTATTATGTAGCCCTTGCCCTCTATGAGCTTGAATAATTCTTTTGCATAATTTTTGTGGTTCATGTTTATTATCTCCTTACTTTGTTAAACATAACTTATTATATATAAATATATATTAGTATGTCAAGTATAAATTAAATATATATTTAATTCTTTTTTAATACCTTTATAAGTTCTATGAATAGTAGTGCTCTATTCATTTATCTACATTTTCTCTAATATTTGGCGGCTTTTTTCTCATGTCCTCGCTATCCCTTTATATATAAGGCTAACAGGACTTAGGTTCTTTCAGGCCTACTCATACGCAGGTTGCAGCACCCCATTCTTTTTTTAGAGACAGCACCATATCATTCACTGTATTTATAATAGAAACATAACCTTTGAAATTGTGCCTTGAATCATATATATTTATGATATTGAGTATTAGTTCACCAAAAACATTATGGAACATTGGCTACAAGAAAAGACCTAGCGGTACATTTAGATTTATCACCACAAAGTGTAAGTGACCTTATTGGAAGAGGTGTATTTACCATTGGTGCTGGAAGATCACCAGTAAACATAGACTCTTGCAGGGTTCAATATATAAACTTTTTAAGAAAAGCTGCTAGATATACCAAGAAAGATGGTTCAGGTGATATAACTGAAGAGAAAACAAAACTAACTGCTGCTCAAGCTAGAAAAGCTGAGTTAGAAGTTGAAGAGATGGAAGCTAAACTAATACCAGCAGAATTGGTTGAAGAGACTTGGGTTGATTATGTTGCTAATGCTAGGGCTAAACTTCTAGGGATGCCATCAAGAATTGCACATCAAGTCATAACGGTTGATAAATACGCTGAAGCTGAACTTATAATAAAAGAACAAGTGCATGAAGCACTAAACGAACTGGCTCAAGATGGAATACCTCAAAAATATAGAAAAGGTGATACAGGAGACAAACCAAACATGGACTCCACCACCGAATCTAAAGATTAGCGACTGGGCAGATGCCTATAGAAAACTATCACCTGAATCTTCAGCAGAAGCTGGAGCATGGCGTACAGATAGAGCACCCTATCAAAGAGAAATCATGGATTCTTTTAATGACCCTGATATCCAGCGTATAGTTTTCTCCAAGAGTGCACAGATTGGTGCAACCGAGATATTGCTAAATGTTATAGGTTACTACATAGACCAAGACCCAGCTCCTATGTTAATCATGCAACCAACACTTCAGATGGCTCAAGCGTTTTCTAAAGATAGACTTGCTACTATGATTCGCGATTCTGAGAAGATAAGAGACTGTGTTAAAGACCCAAGGAGTAGAGATAGTGGCAATACAGTTTTATCTAAAAAGTTTGCTGGTGGTAATTTAAACATAGTAGGCTCTAACTCAGCATCAGGACTAGCATCAAGGCCAATTAGAATTGTGCTTGCTGATGAAGTTGATAGATATGAATCTTCTGCTGGAGCAGAGGGAGACCCTATATCGCTAGCAACCAAGAGAACAACTACTTTTTGGAACAAGAAGATATATATGTGTTCCACACCAACTATAAAAGGACTATCAAGAATAGAAACTGCTTTTGAGGAATCAGATAAACGCTACTATCATGTGCCTTGTCCTGAATGTAATGAGAAACAGGTTTTAAAGTGGAAAAACGTGGTTTGGGAAGAAAACCAACCTGAAACAGCAACATACGCCTGTGAGCACTGTGGTTCTGTTATTGATGAATCTAAAAAGCAATGGATGTTAAAACATGGTGAGTGGGTAGCATCAGAACCCAAGTCAGATACAGCAGGCTTTCACATATCAGAGTTGTATTCTGTATGGTCAACATGGGCAGACATGGCCAAGAGTTTTCTTGAAGCCAAAAAACAACCTGAAATGTTAAAAACATGGATAAACACAGCTTTAGGAGAGTCATGGGAAGAACAGGGAGAAGCTGTTGAGTATGAGTCTTTGCTGGAACGTAGATTAAATTATGATTACACAGCTATACCTGAAGATGTTTTAATCTTAACTGCTGGGGTGGACACGCAGAAGGATAGGTTGGAGTTGCAATTAGTCGGATGGGGTAAGAATTACGAAGCGTGGGTATGTGACTATAAGATATTTTGGGGTGACCCAAATGCTCAAAATGTTTGGTCAGACTTAGATTCTTATTTGAAAAGAAGATTCAAGACAGAATCTGAAAGACTTATACCCATATCATGTTGCACCATTGACTCAGGTGGGCATCATACAAATATGGTTTATCAATTTACCAAACCAAGACAGTCACGAAGAATCTTTGCGGTTAAGGGTTTATCACAAGCTGGAAAGCCAATAGCTAATAGACCAACATTTGTGGGTAAAAACAAAGCGGTTTTATACGGAATAGGCACAGATTCAGCAAAAGAAGCTATATTTGCACGTTTATCTGCTGAAAATGACACAACCACCTTGCATTTTTGCTCAGATTTAGATGAAGAGTATTTTAAACAGCTAACAGCAGAAAAAAGAGTAACTAAATTCATTAGAGGTAGAAAATCACTTGTTTGGAAGCAGGTAAGGCCAAGAAATGAAGCGTTAGATACTTTGGTTTATAATTTTGCGGCTATTTACATCTTAAACCCGAATTACGATACAATAGAAGAAAGAATACTGACAAAACAAGCAAAACCTAAAGAAAGTCCGCAAAATAAGCCACAAAAAGGTATAAATAGAGGTAATTTCGCTACTTCTTGGAAGTAATTTGACATTTATTGTTTAATATGTTGACTTTTTCTTAAAAAACCATAGTGTTATATTGATATATATCTAAAACATTTATGAGGTTTTTGCTTGAGCAACAAATTTGATTCAACAAATTATCCATCACAAGTACCCACTGAATTGCAGTTGGGAGACTTTTGGGCATGGAAAAGAGACGATTTATCAGAAGATTACCCAGTAGCTTCTTATGTATTATCATACGAGTTTAATCTAGTTGATGGTGCAACAGTTTCTAATTTTACATTAACAGCCACCGAGTCCAATGATACTTATATTATAGAAGCTACTAGCACTGCTTCTTACACAAAAGGTAATTATAATTGGGTTTCCTATATGACTAGAAGCTCTGACTCAGCAAGGGTTAAGTTAGAAGAAGGCTTTGTAGAAGTTCAAGATAATTATGCTACTACAACTGCTTCAGTTAGAAGTCATGCAAAGATTGTTTTAGATGCAGTAGAAGCTGTTATTGAGAATAGGGCAAATATCGACCAATCATCTATGTCTATAGCTGGAAGGTCATTATCAAGAATGTCTATAGACGAACTTTTAACATTCAGAGCTAGATACAAGGCTGAATATCTAAAAGAAGTAAAACAATTAAGAATTAAAAACAAAAGAGGGTCAGGAAACACTATCAAGGTTAATTTTGGTGGTTCTACTGGTTCTACACCTAAGAGTTACACATAATGGCATGGTATAACAGAATACTAGGCGTTAACGAGCCTAAAAAGAAAAAGAAACAGGCTTATAGAAGAAGTTATACTGGTGCTAATACTGGTAGATTGTTTGCAGACTTTATAACAAGCTCTACAAGTGCCGATGCTGAAATAAGAGATAACATAAGAATATTAAGAGATAGAGCAAGAGAGTTAGCAAGGAACGATAGCTACATTGCAAGATACCTTAACCTGATGGTGTCTAATGTTATCGGTAAGCATGGCATAAGAGTTAGTAGTAAAAGTCGAAATGATAATGGTTCATTAGACATTGCTGCTAACCAGCTCATTGAGTCAGCTTGGAAAGATTGGTCAAAAGTAGGTAATTGCACTACAAATGGAAGATTATCATTTTTAGATTGTCAGAAAATATTTATTGAATCTTTGGCTAGAGATGGTGAGGTTTTAATAAGAAAAATAAAAGATAACAACTCACCCTTTGGTTTTCAAATTCAGTTCTTGGAAGCAGATCATTTAGACGAAACTAAGAATGATATTTATAAACAAACTGGTAATAGAGTTAAGATGGGTGTTGAGGTTGATAAGTACGACAAACCAGTTGCTTATCATCTTTACAAGAACCATCCTTACGATAGAACTTATATAGCTCAAAACGAACACATTAGAGTTCCAGCAGATGAAATTATCCATGCTTACCTACCTACTAGGGCAGAACAAACTAGAGGTGTTTCTTTGGTTGCTACATCAATGGCTAATGTGAAAATGTTAAATGGTTATTTAGAAGCAGAAATAGTTGCAGCTAGAGTTGGTGCATCTAAAATGGGTTTCTTTACCTCACCTGATGGTGATGGTTATGTTGGTGATGGTGAATACGAAGATACCTTCAATCCAACAATGAACGCACAGGCTGGGGTCTTTGAGCAACTTCCACAAGGTATGGACTTTAAGGCTTTTGACCCAACACACCCAACATCTGCCTTTGATTCATTTACAACTAGTGTTTTAAGAAGTATTGCATCAGGTTTGAATATTTCTTATCACTCGTTATCTAATGATCTAACTTCAGTTAATTACTCCTCAATAAGACAAGGTGCTTTAGAAGATAGAAGTATGTATCAGATATATCAACAATTTACAATTGAGCATTTTGTAAACCCAATATTTCAATCTTGGTTAGAGATGGCAATATCTACGGGTCGTATTAATCTACCAATAGGTAAGTTTGATAAATTCTCTAATTCAGTAAACTTTATACCAAGAAGCTTTGCTTGGATTGACCCATTAAAAGAAATGCAATCAAATGTACTTGGTTTACAAAACGGAACAATAAGTTATTCAGATATAGCTGCTGCTTATGGTAGAGATACTGAAGAGCTATTTGAACAACATCAAAAAGAGATTGAACTAGCTAAACAATATGGTATTGAACTGGCCTATCAACCATTTGGTCAGAAACAGCCAGTAGAAGCCAATATTAATGGTGGAGATCAAGACGATGAGTAAACCAACTCAAAGTATGAAATCTGAAGCTAGAAAGGGTTTGGATTGGAGAAAAGAACATGGAAGAGGTGGCACTAGAATTGGTGCTGAAAGGGCAAATCAAATTTTAAATGGCGAAAACCTTTCTGATGAAACTATAAAAAGGATGTATAGTTTTTTTAGCAGACATGAGGTTGACAAAAAAGCTGAAGGATTTAGACAGGGAGAGAAGGGCTACCCATCAAACGGAAGAATAGCATGGGCATTATGGGGTGGAGATGCTGGATTTAGCTGGTCAAGAAAGCTAGTAAATCAAATGAAAAATGAAAAAAGTTTTGACTTGAAAGAGTTAGAAAAACATCCTTTATTAACAAATGAAGAGGAGAAATCTATGAATAAAGAAGATAGACATATCCTTAATGTTACTGAGACTGACAATACTGTTATTGTTGAGTTTGAGAAGCATGAGGATGTAGAACATGAAGGTGATGAAATAGAAACAACTGATGAAATCTCTATGGATGAATCAAGTGAAGATGAAAGAAAAGTAATTGATATGCCTATGAAATTTAGGACTATTGATTTATCTAAACATTCTTACCTTGATGAAGAAAAAAGAGTGGTTCGTATAGGCGTTTCTAGTGAAGAACCTGTAGAACGTAGTTTTGGCATGGAAGTGCTAGGACATTCTGCTGAAGATATAAACATGGAGTTTATTTCATCAGGCAGAGCACCATTATTACTTGATCATGATATGGAAAAGCAAATTGGTGTGATTGAAGAATTCAAATTGGATGAGACTGCGAAGAGGACAACTGCGGTAGTTAGATTTGGTAAATCTGCTTTAGCTCGTGAAATATTTGAAGATGTAGCTGATGGTATACGAATGAACATTTCAGTTGGTTACAGAGTTGATAAATTAACAAGAATGAACAAAGACGATGAGACTTACTATAAAGCTCAATGGACACCTATGGAAGTATCTTCTGTATCTGTTCCTGCTGACCAGTCAAGACTTGTTGGGGTTGGTCGTTCTAAAGATAAACAAAATATAAAACACAATATAGAGGTAAAAACTATGGAAAATAAAGATATTAATCTTGACGAAGTTAGAACTCAAACTATTGACGAAGCAAAAGCTGAATTTAAAAGAAACTCAAAAGAGATTATAGATTTAGCAGCTAGACACAATAAAAGAGATTTGGCTGACAAAGCAATTGGTGATGGTATTTCTGTTGAAGAATTTAGAGGTGTATTGCTAGAAAATATTTCTAACAATCAACCATTAGAAACTCCCTCAGAAATTGGCATGACTAAAAAAGAAATAAGAGAATTTAGCCTAGTAAAAGCGATTCGAGCTATGGCTAACCCATCTGATAGAAAAGCACAAGAAGAAGCTTCATTTGAATTTGAATGTTCTGCTGAAGCTGCTAGACAGTATGGCAAAGATGCACAGGGTATTATGCTTCCTGCTGAAGTTCTAAGCAACTGGGGCAAAAGGACTGCAAATACAACAAATGATGCTGGTTTAATAGCTGAAGATTACAAGGGTGGAGATTTTATTGACATTCTTAGAAATGAATCATCAGTAATGCAAGCTGGTGCTACTATGCTTAGAGGATTGCAAGGAAATGTTGTAATACCTAAGAAAACTGCTGGAACTACAGTTGGTTGGATTTCCCCCGAAGGAGACCCTTCAGTTAGTGGTGAAATTGAAGTTGGTTCAGTTACTATGTCTCCAAAGGTTATTGGTGCACACACAGATGTAACTAGACTATTACTACAACAATCTTCATTAGATGTTGAGAACTTAATCAGAGATGACTTAACAAAATCTATAGCTACTGCTATTGATTTGGGTGCTTTAACTGGTTCAGGTGCAAGTGGTCAGCCTAGAGGTATCGCTAATACTTCAGGTATTAACACTACAACTTTCACTGCTGCTAACCCAACATGGGCTGAGATTGTAGCTATGGAAAGTGCTGTTGCTAATGACAACGCCTTGACTGGTTCTTTAGGTTACATCTGTAGACCTGCTGACTTTGGTACTTTAAAAACAACTGAAAAGGCCACAGGTACTGCTCAGTTCGTTGTTTCTCCTGACAATAGCATGAATGGCTATAATGTTGTAAGAAGCAATCAAGTAGCAAGTGGTGATTTCTACTTTGGTAACTTTGCAGACTTATTAATTGGTATGTATGGCGGATTAGACATTACTGTTGACCCTTACTCATTATCAACTTCAGGTGGAGTAAGAATTGTTGCTCTACAAACTGTTGATACTGCTGTAAGACATGCGGTGTCTTTCTGTAAATCTTCAGACTAATTAACTGATGCTTAAATGGAATGGGGGTGGAAACACCCCTACCTTAAATATGAAAAAATACTTAATAACAAGCGATACAATCGCAGATGGTAAAAGGGTAAATGTGGGTGATGTTGTTGAATTGCCTGAAAATATAGGTCGTGAGCTTTGTGGTTATAACAAGGCAGAGGTTCATGTGGCAAAACCTAAGGCTAAGAAAGAAGATAGAAGCGTAGGCTTGAAAACTTCTAAAGTAAAAGCTCCTAAAACTAGAGCTAAAAAATAATTATGCCATTAGAAAGTGCTTTAGATTTTAATGCTTATGTAGATACAACAACAGGGCATGGTGTAAAAGCCACTTTCTTTGAAACTCAAAGCACCTTATGGGATGCTAGAACTGGGTTTATAGATTCTTGGTATGACATTGACACTGGAGATGCTTATGGTGTTGATATTATAATTGACCAAGAATATTTTAATATTGGTGGCGGAACTGTTGATGTTGATGGATTTCAGCCAAGAGCAGTAATGAAATCAACAGATGCAAAATATATTTCTCATGGAGATAAGTTATTGGTTGAAGCTATAACAACCAACAAAGGGAACACTCTTGTTCCTGAGACGATGTTTATAGTTAAGACTGTAGAGCCTGATAACACAGGTCTACTTTCATTGGTTTTAGAGGAAGAATAATGTCTCAATTCATGCTTGAAACTGAAGAGGATATGTTAGGTTATCTTGATACTGAATATGGGCATGGCATTGATGCTGTTTATATAAGAAATGGCACATCTTCTGATATTAAAATAATATTAGACAATGAATATGTTGAGCAAGACTTGGGTGTTGGTGTTGAAGCACTAAAACCTATGGCCACTTGCAGGAGTATAGATATTCCAAACGTATCTTACGGAGACGTTTTAAATGCTAGTGCTGTAAAAGATACCAATGGTAATATATTAAAAGCAGCACAAAACTATACAATAGTAAATGTGCAAAAAGATAGAACAGGATTTACTGTTTTAATGTTAGAGGAAATATAGTGGCAAATCATATAAGACAACAAATAAGAGAATATATTGGCACTACTTTAACTGGTTTAACAACAACTGGCTCTAATGTTTATGAGTCAAGAGTTTATCCTTTGGAAAATGCAAGATTGCCAGCACTTATAATATATACAAAATCAGAAACGTCCGAACCTATTGTTATAGGTACTGATAGGGTTATGAGTAGAGAACTGGCAGTAGTTGTAGAGGGATATGCTAAAGCAACTAGTGACTTTGACGATACGATTGATACAATAAGTAAAGAGGTTGAGCAGGCAATAGCGGCCGATAGAACGCTTGATGGTAAGGCAAAAGATACTTACCTTGAATCAACCGAAATAGAGTTTAATGGTGAAGGTGAAAAACCACTAGGATATGTGAGTTTGACCTTTTTAACTAATTACTATGTTAAGGAAAATAATCCTGACGTAGCAGTATAGGAGATAATTATGAAACTAATTAGTCCAAATGGTAAAATGTCAATGGAAGTTCCTCAGTCAAATGTGGAAACTATGTTGGGAATGGGTTGGAAGGAAGAAGCAGTCCAGTCGAAAGACAAAATTAAATCTTCTTCTAAGAAAAAGCCGAAAGGCGAGGTAAAAGAAAATGTCAACATTTAAAGGAAATGATGGTGTTGTTAAGCTAGGTACTACTGGTGGAACTAATGTCGTTGGTGAAGTTAAATCATATTCTTTAGAACATACAAGTGATACTGTAGAAGATACAGCTATGGGTGATGCAAGCAGAACTCATATAGCTACTTTAAAATCTTTCTCAGGTTCGTTGGATGTTTTTTGGGATGATAGCGACACTAATGGTCAAGGTGCTTTTGTAGTTGGAAATACGATAGAAATTAATCTATATCCAGCAGGTGTCTCAGATACATATTATAGTGGCGAAGCTATTGTTACTGGTGTTTCAAGAACTGGCTCATTTGATGGGATGGTTGAAGCATCACTAAGTGTACAAGGTACTGGTGACTTAACTACAACAACAGTATAAAACGATGTCAGTAATAGATAACGCAAGGAAGCATTTTGACAGCTTAGAGACTAGAATTATAGAAGTCCCTGAATGGGGTGAGGATGAAGACAATCCCTTAAAGATTTATTGTAAACCCATAACTCTTTCAGAGACTTCTAAATTTATGAAGCTGGCTAAAGATGATGAAGTACAGCTTTTGGTTTATGTTTTAATTTATAAAGCATTAGACGAAGGTGGAGAAAAGTTATTTACTATCGCTGATAAGAAAGCCTTATTGGAGAAGGTAGACAGAGATATATTAATTAGAGTATCTAGCGAAATAATGAATAATATTTCGCAGGAAGAAGTTAAAAAAAAGTAATAAAAGATAAGCAGCTATACATAAAATATGCTTTAGCTGAAAAACTAAATAAAACTCTAGCTGAAATAGACGAGATTACAGTAGAGGAGTTTCAGGGTTGGTTAGCTTATCTTGAGATAAAGGAAGAACGCAATGCGAGCAATGGGTAAGTCATCTTTATTTTTTACCATATTTGGTAATGATAAATCTAAAAAGGCTTTTGATAGTTTTAATAAAAACTCTAAATCAGCAGAAAATGCTGCAAAAAGACTTGCTGGAGTAGTTGCTGCTGCATTTAGTGTAAGAGAGATAGTTGAAGCATCCAATGTAATGATTGGTGTTACAAACAGAATGAACGCCTTAACAGGTAGTGCAACTGAAACAGCTTCTGCTATGAATCACATGAGAAGAATAGCATCTGATTCAAGGTCAGACTTTGATGCTGTTGCTATGTTGTTTACAAGACTTTCTTTAGCTACAGAGCATCTAGGTGCTACCCAAAGAGATGTTGCAGATGCAACACAAACTGTGGCAAATACCTTTATTATTGCTGGTTCTCATGCTCAAGAAGCAAATAACTCAGCTAGACAGTTAGCACAGGGTTTGGCTTCAGGTGCTTTAAGAGGTGATGAGTTACGTTCTGTAATGGAAAATAACACCATCCTAACAAAAATGTTAGCCGATGGTTTAAATATGACCATTGGTGAACTTAGGGCTTTTGGTCATGCTGGAAAACTAACAGCCGAAACAGTAATGCCAATTCTTATTGAAGGCACTAAACAAACAAACGAAGAAATACAAAAAATGCCTATGACATTAGGTCAAGCTGGAGTTGCTTTACGAAACAATTTTCAGTTTATGATTGGTGATATAGAGGATGCAACTGGAGCGTTTTCAACTATGGCAAAGTTTGTTGGTCACTTAGCCAACAATATGGATGCCTTGCTCATACCAGCATTGGTTGCTATACCACCTATACTGTATTCTATTTCAACAGCATTGGGTACATTAACCACATCCTTTTTAGCCTTTGCTGCTACAAATCCATTTACAGCATTTGTAGTTGGAGCAACTTTGGCAATAACTGCTATTTATATATTTAGAGATGAGATAATACACGCTATAAAGCTGGTAACTCAAAAATGGCTTCCCTTCCTTGTTTTAAAGAAAAGAGAAGCATTTTTAAGAATTGGTACATTCTTACATGATCTTCTTATACTGCCATTTAGACAGGGCTTTAGAAATGCTTTTAACTCTGTAAAAGAAGAGCTTAATAAATTTATAAAATCATTTAATAAAGTTAGGTCTTTATTTGGTTTTGGGGACGATTTGCCTGAGTTCGATATTCTTGGAGATGTTGAGAGTGCTAAGAGCAAAAACAAGAAAAAAATAGATGATGTAACATCTGCTGCTCAAGCTTATTTAGATAAAAAGATAGAAAAAACAGAGACTCGATCTATATTAGATGTTCTGCTAGGAAGAGATGGAGGAGAAGGAGAAGAAGATGGAACTGGTTTTGGTGCGATATCTTCATTTGAAAAATTCTTAAAAGCTGCTGAAGATGGTTATGGTAAGTTTGCAGCAAGTATAAAATCAATGCAGGATGAGATTAACGATATAATGAAACAGTCTTATGATGGTTTAACAAATCTTACAATGGAATTTTTAGAAAAGGGTAAGGCCAGTTTTAAAGATTTTGCAACCAGTATTGTTCGTGAGCTTATTAGAATAGCAATTCAAAAACTTGTAATTGATAAAATGTTTGCTGGTTTTGGTGGCCTTATAGGAAAAACAAGAGATAGACAGATTGAAATAAGAGAAAACTTAAACTTACCATCAATATTGCCAAGTAATGAAGGTGGTGGTTTTACAGGGATGGGAGCAAGAGCAGGTGGTATTGATAACAAGGGAGGTTTTTTAAGTATACTACATCCAAATGAAACTGTTATAGATCATACAAAAGCACAGCCTAGACAAGCTCAACAAACAGCACCTACAGTAAACTTCAACATATCAACAGTTGATGCTGCTGGATTTGACCAGTTGCTAACATCAAGAAAAGGATTAATAACACAAATAATTAACAATGCCATGAATACTCAGGGCAAGATGGGGGTCGTATAATGTCGGGACAATTTCCAACAGACCCAAACTTTAGGTCATTAAATTTTAAAGACAACAGACCAACATTACTGAATCAAACTTTATCAGGCAAAAAGTCAGCAAGACAGATAGGTGCACAATACTTTTCCTTTACAGTGCAAATGCCACCATTAGAGCAGATGAAAGCACAGGAAATATTTGCTTTCTTACAAAAACAAAAAGGTGCTATTGGTAATTTTGAAATACAAGCACCATTAGATAATTTAGGAGTTAGTAAAAACGAAACGGACATACTTGTAAACACTGCACATATAGCAGGGGTAGATACTGTAAATATGGATGGATTTTCACACACAAACCACGCATTAAGAGCAGGTGATTTAATAAAATTTGCTGGTCATTCTAAGGTTTATATAGTACAAGAAGAGGTAACAGCTTCTAGTGGTCAGGCTGCTGTAAAAATATCTCCAAATCTTGTTAGCTCTTTAGCAAATAATGAAGCTGTAACTGTAAACAAACCATCTTTTACTGTATATCTTGAAAATAACGATATTATGTATAGTACAGATGCTAGTGGTTTTTATAGTATTTCATTTGATGTTAGAGAGGTGATAATATAATGCCAAGAACCTTATCAACAGATTTACAAACACAAGTATCATCCCAACAAACCAAAACAGCTTTCCTTGTTGAATTAGGTTTATCTACAACTATAAGATTAACTGACTGGTATTCAGACGTTACTTATGATTCTAATCTTTATGAAGCTGGTGGTTCTTTTCTAACAGTAGATTCAGTTACAGAAACAGGTCAATTACAAATAGATGAAATCAATCTTGGTTTTTCAAATGTAACTAATCAAGTTAGAAATTTAGTGCAAAGTGGTGCATTTACAGATAAAACAGTAGAGATATATTTGGCTTACTTTAACGAAAGTGAAACTTTAGTAGGTGCTATAAATTATTTTACAGGGCAAATTAGAAGTGTATCCATATCAGAAAACATAGATAGCTCTGTTCTTGCAATGACAGTAGCTTCTCATTGGGCAAATTGGAATTTAACAAAAGGTAGGCATTATTCAGATGAATCTCAAAAATCAGCTTATACAGGTGATAGAGGTTTAGAATTTGCCACACAAGTAAAATCAGACGTAAGGTGGGGTAGCTAATGTTTAATGCTATAGTTGGTTTTTTTAAGGAGATAGGCGGTGCAATAGTAACAGCATGGAGTGAAGCTAAAACCTTAGAAAGAATAAATATGGTCTTTATGGCAGTCACCACTGCTGTAGGTGTTAAAGGCTTCTTACAAGCAAGGCAAATGCTTTCCAAAGGTCAAGACATCATGGCCAATAAAACTGCTGCTGGTGGTAAGATACCAGTCATATACGGAACAAGAAGGGTTGGTGCTCAGATTGTTTATATGGACACAGCACAAAACAGATCAAAAGATTTGTTTGTTGTTTACGCAATATCAGTTGGTGAATGTGAAGAGATACTTGGTAGAACTATTGAGATAGATGGCAATAGTATTTTAGATGGCAATATCTATAAAGGCGGTGGTTATGTAGGCTCAGATAGAAATGGTCAAA
>Ga0206131_10003324_pt1 | contig 18653 bp, 15 predicted proteins | sample Helgoland_Spring_FD_148636 | JGI IMG/M metagenome (GOLD analysis project Ga0206131, IMG submission 148636) | Pelagic subsurface seawater microbial communities from Kabeltonne, Helgoland, North Sea - Helgoland_Spring_Bloom_20160517_1 | ecosystem: Environmental > Aquatic > Marine > Epipelagic ...
AGCATTAAAAGCTCGAGGTATTAATGCAATAAATGGTTCGATTATAGCAGATGGATCGCAGTTTGGTTACGCAGGCATCCCTGATGGATGGGATTGGTCAGATATGGGAAACTATTACGGCTCAGGAGCATGTGGTATTAATTTTTATGACAATACAGTGAAGTATTATTTTGATACCTACAACTATGGAGAAGCTGCTAAATTTTTGAAGACATTTCCAACAGATGATTCCTTGGTTTTTCGCCACAGTATTACCGCAGCAAATATTAGAAATGACCAATCTTACTTATATGGCGCGCCGTATTCTCGCGATCGATTTGGTATTGGTTTTCTACCTGTAAATCGCAAGAGCTTTACAGTAAAGGGAAGTATGCATGATCCAGAGTACATGCTCTCATTAGAATTCACAAGGTTTCTGAAGAATGACTCCTTATTTTCCTATGTGAGCGGAAAGCCAAAAGGAGTTAGATTAATGTCCTCTGATGTCGTGAATTATGAGAATTTAAAGATGATTTATTCGCAAAAGGGAGAAAAAGTAATCGATGTAGTTAGGCTTACGAATTTAAATAGCGTGAATCTATTTGCTGAAGGTCTTTTAAATCTTGTTGGATTCAATAATAATGGTAAAGGTTCCACCAGTTCAGGAATTGAAGCCGTTTATAAAAATTTAGAGGGTAAGGTCAATTTATCGGGCATGAAACTAAAGGATGGTAGTGGATTGTCTCGTAAAAATGCAATTTCTGCGGAAAACTTTTGTAGTCTTTTAAAGCACATTCATAGGAGCAAGCTCAGTGAGCTCTTCAGAAGTACATTAGCTGTAGCCGGAAATTCAGGAACCTTAAAAAATATTTGTAAAGGTCAAAGTGCCTCAGGACGTATGCAAGCCAAGAGTGGTACGCTTAGTAATGTTAAAGCATATGCAGGTTATGTGAATTCTAAATCCGGGTCGAATTTAGCATTTGCTATAATTGTAAATAATTTTGAAGGATCTCGTTATAAACTGGTAAAAAAGATGGAAGAGATTTTTAATCAAATGGCTAATTATTGAGCTCAGCTTCAATAATCAATGACCAAAAGTCTTCCAATGCTATGCCTGCACATTTTAACATTTGCGGGACAATACTCGCTTTTGAAAAGCCAGGGATTGTATTTACTTCTATAATGTACGGCGTTCCTTTTACAACTATATAGTCAATCCGAGCTACGGAGCTCAATTGCAGGGCGTTGTATATTCCTTTTGAAGTTTCTTGAATTTGTTTTGTTAATTCGTCCTCAATATTAGCAGGAGTTTCTTCTTTTGAATTCCCATTATATTTTGCATCAAAATCAAAAAAGTCATTTTCTGTAGAAATTTGAGTTACAGGAAGCGCTATTAATTCTTTTTTTGATCTGAAAACAGCACATGTGAGTTCGATACCATCAAGAAAGGATTCTGCGATTATCGTATCGCCTTCCTCGAAGGCCCTTTGGACTGCTGGAGCAATATCTGATGCTTTATATACTTTAGAAATACCAAAGCTTGATCCCGAATCTGTAGGTTTTATAAAAATTGGAAGATTAAGCTTCTCAATGAGCTTTTCTGAATCAAAAGAACTTCTTTTTGTTATTAGTTGCGAAGCAGCCGTTTTAAAGCCACATGAATTCAAGAATTGATTACAGATAAATTTATCGAAAGATAATGAGGATGCTTGTGCATTACTATTGAGGTACGGAATATTTAATAGATCAAGGTAAGCTTGGATTTTCCCATTTTCCCCTGGATCTCCATGAATACAGATAATCGCAAAATCTATTTGAATGGATTTGTTCTCAATTTTTAAAGCTCCTTTATTTTTATCAAAAATAATTTTTTTGGAATTCTTGGTATAAAACCAATTCTCAGGAGTGACCTCAATTTTGAATACGGAGTAGTCTTTAGGAAAAGTGTCGAATATCGTCTGTGCACTCTTTAACGAAATGTCATATTCAGATGAAAACCCTCCACAAAATAAACCGACATTTTTCATAGTTCAGAATTTTTTATAAAGTTAACACTCACTGTATATGGTATATGATTTGGTGCTAAAAAGTTTTCAGCATAGTATATGTGAATTGATTTAAAATCCTTTGTTATTTTTGTCTCATGCGCTTACTGTATTTTTTATTTTACATTGTCTTGAATTATACCTTAAGGCTTTACTTCAGAAAAGTCAAGGTGAAGAACAAACCAGATTTTTATTCAAGTACAATCTATGTTTGCAATCATCCAGCGGCATTTATGGATCCCTTAATTCTTGCAGGTTTTAATAGAGCAATAGTCTTCTTTATGACCCGATCTGATGTTTTTACAACATTTACTAAGCCCATATTTTGGACTGCACATATGATTCCAATTTACCGGAAACAAGATGGTGTCGATACAAAGGCGAAAAATCTAGAGATATTTAAGAAGGGTTCAGATATTTTATTGGGCAAAAGAAGCTTGCTTATTTTTAGTGAAGGGGTTACGGATGATGTTTTTGTACGGCGATTAAAACCTCTAAAAAAAGGCGCGGTTCGTATCGGTTTTACTGCCCTTGAGGCATGTGAATGGAAGCAGGATATATATTTAGCCACGGTAGGATGTAATTACAGTAATCCAGAGAAGTTTCAGAGTGATTTGTATTTGAAGAATTCAGAAAAGATTAAACTGAATGATTTTCGCCAAGAATTCGAAGCTAACCCGAACAAAATTATTCAAGAGCTTACCATTCGTTTAGAAGAGATGCTTAAGGCTGATATGATTCACGTTAATGATCTCGACTCATGTGAATTTACAGAGCAAATGATGATGCTTCTGCGTCGGGGAATGCCAGAGTTTATGGAATGTAACAAGTCTATAGATGCGCGTTGGAGAGATGCCAAAGCTATCGTTGACGACTTCAATAAATCTCCTAAAAAGTATCTTGCTCTGAAGAAGGAGACAGGGCATTATTTCGGTAAATTAAAACACAAAGGAATTTCCGATAATGACTTTTATGATGCATTAAATAACCCTGTGTCCAAAATGGACTTTTTGAAGCAATGTTTGTTACTGCCAATTTCTATTTTTGGAGCGGTTCATTGTGGTTTGTTTTACTATGCGATAAAACGTTTTGTTGAAGCCAACTTTGCACGTCCTGTTTTTTGGGGTTCTACCAAACTCATCATGATGATTTTGATCTTGGGACTTCTAAACTTATCTCTGTTCATTTTGTTACCTAATTATATAGGTTTTTGGGGCTCTTTGTTATACTTCTTATTTATACCATTTGCTGGATTTGTGGCTTATGGTTTTAAAAGTTTTATTGAACGATTAATAACCAGTCGCAAGATTAATAAGATGAATCTCTCTGAGTTAATAAAAGAGCGTTTATCTTTGAGTTTTAAATTAAAAGAAATTGCACCTGAATAGGTGGGGAATTGCAAAAAAAAATATGGCTCACATCCAGAAAGTTCAGACTAAAATTGGTAAACCTAAATGGCTTCGTGTAAAGCTGCCAACAGGTGAAAGTTATCGCGAAGTCCGAAGACTAGTCGATAAACATAAATTACATACTATTTGTGAAAGCGGGAGCTGTCCCAATATGGGTGAGTGTTGGGGGGAAGGAACTGCAACCTTCATGATTTTGGGTAATATTTGTACACGTTCTTGTGGTTTTTGCGCAGTAAAAACGGGCAGGCCTAGCGCTGTTGATTTAATGGAGCCAAAGCGTGTTGCTGATAGCGTAAAGCTAATGAAAGTTAAACACGCCGTTTTGACATCTGTTGATAGGGATGATTTACCGGATGGAGGTTCTGAAATTTGGGTGGAAACCGTTTCTCAGATAAGAATTGAGTCACCTGGAACAACATTAGAAACTTTAATTCCTGATTTTGCTGGGAAATGGGAAAATTTACAGAAGATTATTAATGTTGCTCCTGAGATCGTGTCACACAATTTAGAAACGGTGCGAAGGTTGACCAAAGAAGTTCGTATTCAAGCGAAATATGATCGCAGTTTGGAATTGTTATTTCGTTTGAAAAAAGGAGGTATGAAAACAAAGTCTGGGGTTATGTTGGGTTTAGGAGAATCTGAAGAAGAGGTTATTGAAACAATGGAGGATTTGCGAAATGTAAATGTGGATGTCTTAACTCTAGGCCAGTATTTACAACCAACACCAAAGCATCTATTTGTACAAGACTTTATTACCCCAGAAAAGTTCCAATTTTATAAGGATTTAGGTCTAAAAATGGGTTTTAAATATGTGGAAAGTGGCCCACTAGTACGGTCATCATATAGGGCTGAAAAACACTTGTTTTAGCTCTTTTCCGCCGTTGTTGTTTGTCTCTCTTTTTTTTTAACGAATTGTCAAAACATTCTTCTTCTTTTTGTTGTTTATTTTTCGGAAATAATTCCGTAACTTAGCCACTATATACATAACTTATTCAAAGCACTATGAAAATTAGATTTTTAATTGGTTCATTATTAGGAGTTTCACTTGTTGCAACTACTATTTTACTTACAACCACTCAAAAAAATACTTCAACTTATCAACCAAAAGAACTTGCATCAATCGAAGCCAAAACTGGTGGTGATGATGCTGTTGCTTGGTACAAATCTCAATTTGTAAACTTAGAAACTGGTATTCCTTACACCAACGAGGAAATATCAAAAATGCGTGAAGACTTAAGAAGACTGCCTTCAACTAAGTCTATTGCTTTTGCAGATTATGGTCCGGATAATATTGGTGGTCGAACCCGAGCAATTCAGGTTGATCGTGAATGGAATGACCTTATTTGGGCAGGAGGTGTTTCAGGAGGTTTATTTGTTTCTTACAACGGTGCGAATACATGGACAAAAGTCACATCTTACATTGATGCCGGTGCAAGCCCGAACATTTCGAGTATGACGCAAACTATGGACAATGTATTGTATGTCGCGACTGGTTCGAATCAAGAAGGTGGTTCAGGTAATGGTGTTTGGTATTCGACTGATAAAGGCGAAACTTGGGATGTTATTCCAGGAACTTCAAATTGTACGGAAGTTGAAAGCTCGGATGAAGATGATTATGTTTGGCTTGCAACTGCGCAAGGCGTGAGAAAATGGAAATTAGGTGAAACATCTTTGACAACAGTATCAGCTGGTTCTGGTTCTTGTGCTGCGTTAAAGGTGTCGAAAGATGGTCAAATCATTATCTCAAATCATAGCAATCAAACATGGGTTTCCAAGGACGGAGGAGAAAGCTTTTCAAACCGGTCCGGAAACAGTAGTGATTTAGTTGGTTTAGGCGGTCAGCGAAGAGAATATACTATTTCTGCTGATTTAAACGACGCAGGAATGCACACATTGTATGCCGTAATTACTAATTCAAGCCTAGTAGGTATGCATGTTTCCCACGATGATGGTGATACTTGGACTAAGTTTGTTGGCGCATCAGGCCCTCCGAATGAATTTGACATTTATCGAGATCAAGGAACTTACAATTCTGTTGTTTCTACCAATCCGACTGACCCAGAAGAAATTTACATTGGTGGAATTGATATATGGAGATGGAAGCAAACAGTTAATAATCCGCCAAGTGGAGGATTTGAAAAAGTGAGTCAGTGGTTTGTAAATCCAACCTCATCAATTTATGTGCATGCTGACAACCATGAAATGAAGTGGGATGCAAATAATAGACTATACATCGGAAATGATGGTGGTGTAAATATTACAAATGATTTTGCAGACAACTGGTATCCTGCCAATAGAGGATATAATGTTACGCAGTTCTACGGAATTGCTTTCGACAGAAATGGAGCTGTCATGGGTGGAGCCCAGGATAACGGAACGTTATACAACGACCATAGCTTATCTACCTTCCAAGAATTTGTCGAAGTAAGTGGTGGTGATGGATTTGAGTGTGAGATTTCGTACTACAATCCGAATGTAATGTTTACGTCGGTTTATTATAACTCAATTAGAAGAACAGGAGATGGTGGAGCAACATTTAATAATTTTTCACCAGACTTACCGAGTAGTTATGACCCCATTGGGCAATCAGGTGCATTTCATCCTTTTCATACAGAATTATTTTTGGCTGAGAACTTTGATGAAAACTCTGAAGACAGTGTGCTGTTTATCCCGACAAGAAACTATACCGTCGGTGACATAATGAAAGTTCCGAGTTTGTCTTCTGGAGACACGATTACAATTACAGCGACGCAAGATTACTATTTTACAGATACACTTTACTACACACCATCAGTATCAAACGATTCTGTGAATTTTGGTGTGAATCCTATAACGGGTGAGTTACATGCAATGGGTGCAGATACTGTTGACTTCAACATTTCGTGGGACACTTTAACTGTTCAAGATCCTTTCCAATCTTGGTTTCTTGTTTGGGTCGGTGCTAATGGCGGTGAACTATGGGGTACAAGAAATTCGTTGAGGTTATCAGTTGCTGATCCGAATTGGGTTTGTGTTGCACGAGGCATAGGTAACAATAATGGTAGTGTAGATGTGGAGTTTTCGAGAGATTTAGAGCAATGTTACGTTTCTGCAGGAAATGGAATATGGAGAATAGACGGTTTAGGTAGCGTTTATACAAGCGATACACTATTTAACGAGAAAGTGTCCTATTTTGCTTCTGGAGGCGATGAGTTTACGCCAACATATACGGTTGCCACTAAAATCAATAATGCCGCTGCGACAGGAATTGCTGTAAATCCGAATAATGCAGATGACTTGGTTATGTTTGGTGGTAATGTAAGAAGATCATCGAATGCTACAGCTGCGAACCCAAGTTTTTCAAATCTGGGCGCTGTAGGTGTACCTTGTACTGATGGAATTATTGATCGTGATGATCCAAACGTTATTGTTGCAGGTACTTTGATGGGTATGGTTGTTTCCTCTGACGGTGGTTCGTCATGGACAAACGCATCCGCAGGTTTTGAAGGAACTGTGGTTACGGAGGTTAGACAATCATGGAGAACTCCAGAAGAAGGAAATGGTCGTCCTGGTGAAATATACATCGGAACATATGGAAGAGGTATTTGGGCTTCAACTGGTTACCTTGGAACTAATGATTCCAACATTGGCTTAGAAGCTAACGATTTGGATATGACTGTATATCCTAATCCTGTTCAAAATGAGTTTTCCGTTTCTTTCGATATGGTACAAACAGGTGATGTATCTGTCAAGATATACAGTTTGTCAGGTGCAGAGCTTAAGGCGTTTAGCTTTAAGAACATTATATCAGGTCCTCAAACTTTGAATTTGGATGTAAGCGCGTTGCATCGCGGTACTTTCCTTGTTCAGCTTGTTACTGATCAACAGAAGCAGGTCAAAAAGATAATGAAATTATAAATTTGAAAGGCGGCGATTTAGTCGCCTTTTTTATTGCCTCAATTATTTACCATCATGGAAACATGTCTGTATTGTCTAGAGCATATTGAACAAATTTTATCAGGCGTACATAAGTTGCGTCCTTTAGATGATGACGATAGAATAATTTATAAGCGATACAATAAGGGTGATGTTTTGTTTTCTGAAGGAGGGACTCCACGTGGTGTTTTTTATCTTCATAGCGGTCTAATTAAAATTATTAAATACGGAATTGAAGGCAAGGAGCAAATCATTGAAATTGCAAAAGCCGGAGATCTTGTAGGTTTTAGAGCAATGCTGAGTGATAAGACATATAACGTCGATGCAGAAATGTTAGAAGAGGCTTGTATCGGCTATATTCAAAAGTCTGATTTTTTGAAAGAAATCAATACAAATGAAAAATTGCGAAATACTGTAATTCGAGTGCTTTCTAAGGAGCTTCAGGATAGAGCTGACCTTCTAACAACAATGGCTCAGAAAACCGTGCGCCAACGCACTGCGTTGGCATTAATATTATTGGATGATATATATAAGGGAGCACCAATTAATCTGTCGAGAGATGATTTGGCGAATTTTGTTGGTACTGCAACGGAAACCGTAATTAGATTGTTACGAGAATTTAAAAAGGATGCAGTCATAGAAACAAAAGGAAGGAAAATTACAATAATTGAGAAGGATCATCTCATTTCAATATCCGAAATTATTTAGTGTCCTGCCATTGACATATTTTATAAAAATTTTCAATCAATAAACTTCCTTGTAGGCCAGAAACTTCAGGATGAAATTGTACGCCAAAAATATTTTTTTCCTTATGAGTCATAGCTTCATTAAAGCAAGCATCAGATGAGGCAATCAATTTGAATCCTTTAGGAACAGAGACAAATTCACAATGGTCTTCCTGCATTTGAATAACTTCTGGTAGCCTATCAAAAAGTGCGCATGATTCGAAAATCTCAATCTCTTGAAGTTCACGATCTTCTTTCATTTTTTTTACAATGCCTCCATAATGAAGCCCAATAAGCTGGTGGCCAAAACAGATGCCTAGGAGAGGTATTTCAATGTTTTTAATCCATGTTGTAGACTGTATATAAGCATCTGTTTTTTCCTCTGTTAATAAAATAGGTGCCCCGGATAATACAATACCTTCATATTTCTCCAAGTTTTTTTGCTGAATATCCATTAAGGGAATCACCTCACAATTAACGTAATCATCAATTATTCTTCTTATTTCAGGCGTTTTATTACTGCCGCAGTCTCCAATTAAAATCATAAATTTATTTTTCCTGCTCCTTGTCTTACTATTCTAGCCTCTTTATGCGTAAAGCAATCTATCACTGTAGAAGGTTCTATTTTTCCTCTTCCACCATCAATGATTACGCCTACTTTGTTTTCGTAGTTTTCAAAAATATGATAAGGGTCTGTAAAGTATTCTAGTATTGGTGCATCATCGTCATGAAGTGAAGCTGAAGCAATTGGGTTTCCTAAAGACTCAACTATGGCCTGTGTAATGAGGTTATCCGTTATACGGACACCAATTTCTTTCTTATTTGAATCGAAAAGTTTTGGAATATTTGAGCTTGCCCTCAAAATGAAGGTATATGGTCCAGGTAAACATTGCTTTATAAGCTTAAAGGTTGGTTTATCAAGTTGTTTAGTATGCGTAGAAAGTTCTGTGAAATCTTTGCAGATAATAGAAAAATGAACTTTATTAAGTCTTTCACCTTTAAACTTGGCTAATTGATGCAGTGCTTTTTTATTTGAAAGATCGCATCCAATCGCATAAACTGAGTCCGTAGGGAAAATTATAAGTCCACCCTTTTTTAATACCTGTACAGTATCATCAACAAGTCTCAGATCAATATTATTTGGGTTAATTTCAAAAAACATATTAATAAATTAGACAAGAAATTGCACGATGGTCGCTCAATTCTTCCTCTTGAATTTTAAAGTTCGATGAGCTCAATGTGTTAGAGTGAAAAATATAATCAATACGACCTGCCGGTAACAACCCGATATATGTTGAGCCAAATCCTGTTGAAGTGTTTCTAAATGCATCAATCAGCTTGTTTTCAAAGATATGATAAGTGTATGATATAGGAGTATCATTAAAGTCACCACATACGACTGATGGATAAGGAGAATTTTCTATATGCTTACTCACGGCTTCACTTTGCTTTGCACGAATGGCAAAAGCTTTCTTTAGCTTTCTGTATGCAGTTTTAAATCCTGATTTGGTCTTTTCAGTCCCTTTATCCTTAATAGATTTCATGTTATAATTGGTCTCGAGCTTTATAGATTGTAAATGAACATTATAGATACGAATTGTATCCTTACTGTTTATAACATCCACGTAGATACAATAATTGTTATTATTACCATAAGCCTCTTTATGTTGCACATGACCCCTATTAATTATGGGCAGTTTAGAAAATGTAGCCAGACCAAAAGTTTGTCTATTGCTTGGTATTTGAATTCCTTTTTTATGAACTTCTGGGTTTTGCAATATTGTATTAATAGAATCTATTGTATTAAATCTTGAAGGTTTGCCCTGCTCATAATACTCTTGAATACACAGAACATCAGGTTTTTCTATTTTGAAGTACTGAAAAATTGAGTCTCTTGTAGCTTTTGCACTTTTAAAATTTGGGTTGTAGAGGTCGAATAAGCGCACGTTATAGCTCATGAGTCTAATGTTGCTATTGGCCTGTTTTGGAACGTCGGTAGTAAGTATATTGAATGAAAATATTTTCCTTTGATAAGGAAGGCTTAATGCAACGATGACTAAGGAACCCCAGAACCAATTTTTACGTTTAAAGAACCAAAAAATAGTCAATACAAAATTGAATGCCACTAAAACTGGAAACCCAAGACCTAAAAATGGAAGTAAAGGAAATAATGTAGGGTTTATATAGGGTGTAAGAAGTGATAAAAGTAAACAGGATCCAATTAAAACATGGAAAATCATTACGATAAGAAGAGGTAGAGATTTCTTTTTATTCATTTTTACTTTGATTAAAAAGAAAGTCCTTCTCTTTTTTAGAAAGTGAATCGTAACCCGATTTAGAAATCTTATCTAGTATTCGATCTGTCTGGTCTTGTTTATTTTTTTTCTCATAGTTATACTCTTCATCGGTTTTCACTTTTCTTTCACCAGAACTCCGTTTTCTTTTTTTTCTTAAAAAATTACGGGAACTGATTAAAAGCTTATCTATTTTACTTAAAATATTTTTATCTGTGTTTAGGTTTTGCATGGCTAGAAATCCAAATAAAGCGCCTCCTAAATGAGCAAAATGTGCAATGTGATCGTTAGTATTTCCTATACCTATTAAATCATTAGCGAGAAAAAATAGTGCAAGGACAAACAATCTCACAGGAAGTACACCAAATAAAAACACCTTGGTGTTCGGGCTATAAAATGCAAGCGCAGTAAAAATTGCCATTACTGAACCTGAGGCACCTAATACTGTATGGTAGTCATTTGGAAAAAGTAATGTTGCTGAAATAACCTCCCCGATTCCGCCTGCTATTCCTCCGAATAGGTATGTCAGCAAGAGCATTCTACTATTAAAGTAGCGTTCAAAAAGATTTCCTGCGAAATAAAGAAAAATGAGATTAGAAAAAATATGCATCAAACCGATGTGCGAAAAGATACTTGTAACGAATGCCCAAGGCATACTTAAAGACCCTATTAATGTCGCCTCAAGTGTAAAGATCTTTTCAATGAAAACACTTATAATATCATTGCCACTTATTTTTTCTAGAGCATATAAAAGGTGAATCAAAAGGAATACGCAAATGTTAATAATGACGAGTTTATTCGTCATCGTACCATTGTTTAACTGAAACTTCAGCTCTTCAAATAAATTTCTTTTTTGCTGCATTTACCAGAAATTAGTTCGATCTTTTTTTCTCCAAAACAGCACGATAATCGCTCCAACTAATGCACCTCCAACATGGGCAAGGTGCGCGGTTGAATCACCAGATTCGTTCAGATAAGATTGGTAAACCTCGAATAAGAAGTATGCACCAACAAACCATTTAGCTTTTATAGGTATTGCAAAATAGAGCCTAAATTCAGTGTTTGGAAAAAGAATTGCGAACGCAGCCATTACTCCAAATATAGCACCAGAGGCACCGACCATAGGTGTGTTGATCATCATCAAATACTCATTCACTACTTCGTTGGTTCTATGATACGTTGTCATAGCATTGACATCTCTAATGGAAAAGCCTTGTTCAATAATTTGTGCTTTTAGATTTTCTATCTCATATACACCTATTACATTAAATAAAGCGAATGCTCCAAGTGCCGAAAGAATGTAAAAAATAAAGAATCTTTTTGGTCCCCAGACTCTTTCAAGGTATCCACCCAACATTATGAAAATCCACATATTGAAAAAGATGTGAATAAAATTCGCATGCATGAAAAAGTGTGTGACGACCTGAAAAGGTTCAAAAATAGGTGAATTGACATAATGCGCACCAAACTTTGTTACAAGGTTTATACCTTGAGCTTCCAGAAACCAGCTGGCTACATAAAACATAATGTTCAGTATGAGTAGGTTTTTGGTTACTTGTGGCAGGTTATTAAGCATATTAGAATTTAGTAGTTAGTTCTTCTATTGTAAGTGTTTGCATTATTGGCTTTCCAAAAGGACAAAAGGAGTGGTCCTCACAGGAAAATAAAAGGTTGATAAAAGATTCTATTTCTTGTTCAGAATGAAGCTTTGTGGCTTTTGATGCTGAATAAACTATGGCCGAAATCAATTCATGCGCAAGTTCTCCTTTATCAGGTTTTTGCGTTGAGCTTAGTGTTTTTGTAATTCCATCAATACATGATTTGCAATCTTTTTCAATGATACAAGCAGGTAAGCTTTCTAATTGAAAAACTTTATTTTCTATTTTAAAGGTGAAGCCTAATTGCATAAGCAATGAGTTGGAGTCCATCCATGAGTCCATTTCATTTTGGTCAAGTGCTAATTCTAGAGGAAACATTAGTTTTTGTGCGGCTAAAGGTTGCGTTACAAATTGCTGCATCATTTCATCATAAAGCATTCTTTGTTTGGCTCTATATGTATCTATGATAAGAATACCTGATTTGACATTACTTAGTAAATAGCGGTCTTTTAATAGGTATTTATTTTTCGAATAATTTTCTTCAGGTTCTATGAGCTTGGTTTGACTTTCTTTATTTTCTTCTCGAATAGCATAGAAGTTTTCCCATTCCTTGGAGTCACTTTTCTTACCAAAACCTTGATTATTTAATGCCTTATTTGAGGAAGTGATCGAAGATTTCTTAGCGCCAAATTTAGAAAATGGATTGTAATTAGGATCTACCTTGATTTCAGGTTCAACAGGTATTTCAGTCTTGTGTGAAAGCGGAACATCAAAACTTGTTTCTAGTTCAAAATCTATACTGGGTGCAATATTATATTTACCTAGTGCTTGTTTAATACTTGAGAGAAGAATAGAATAAATAAACTTACCCTCCTCGAAATTAATTTCAGTTTTGGTAGGATGGATATTTACATCAATTTTTTCAGTGTCTATCTCGAAATATATGAAGTAGGATGGGTATGAATTTTGTGAAATTAGCTGTTCAAAAGCTTTAGATACAGCATGATGAAAATAAGAATGCTTGAAAAAACGTTGGTTTACAAAAAAGTATTGTTCGCCTCTTGATTTTTTTGCGCTTTCTGGTTTTCCAACAAAGCCGTGAATTGTAACGATATCTGTTTTTTCCTCAATTGGTACAAGTTTCTCATTGCTCTTAATGCCAAAGATATCAGTGATTCTTTTTCTCAAATTTCCAGGATTCACATTGTGTATTTCGTTTCCATTATGCGTTAACGTAAATCCAATTTCAGTATGGGCAAGAACAACTCTTTCAAATTCATTTCTAATGTGAGAAAATTCAGCAGTATCCGATTTTAAAAACGTGCGTCGAGCGGGAACATTGAAAAATATATTTTTGACTTCAATACTTGTTCCTTTGTCACAAATACATTCCTCATTTCTGGTTGGCGTACCACCATTCATTTCTATAAGTGTCCCAGTATCTGTTTGTTGATTGGTTCTTGTCTTGAGAGTTACATGTGCTATGGATGCAATCGAAGCCAATGCTTCTCCTCTAAAGCCTTTTGTCTTTAGCTTGAAAAGGTCTTCAACGTCCTTAAGTTTGCTTGTAGCGTGTCTTGTGAAGCAAATTGAAGCATCTTTAGCTGACATACCACTTCCATCGTCTTGAATAAGAATACTCGAACGCCCTGCATCTTTTATATGAACTCTGATAGAGGTTGCACCCGCATCAACAGCATTTTCGAGGAGTTCTTTTACCACAGATGCCGGTCTTTGAATAACTTCACCCGCAGCAATTTGATTGGATATTTTTTCAGAGAGAAGATTGATTATATCCATTAACGCATAAGTTTATAGATGACCTGATCGATGTCGTCCAGACCGTTTAAGAGAAAATAACCTAAAACGAAAATGATCGATAATAATACCAGGGTTCTTGTATTTTGAGAATAGATGCTGTTTTTTGAAACTTTATTTTCTTGACGTTTCTCCTCCATTTTTTCACGCATGAGCAATATCCGTTCTGATTCGGAAAGTGTTTCTTTTGCGTAAAATTTTTTCTTTAGTGCTGTTTTTTCTTTACGAGCGTCATAGTACCTCGGGAAGTAACCGAACTTTTTAGGTTTTATATTAGAATTCAAGAATTTCAATATGTACTTGTTTCTAGCAAAAATAAGGAAAAACTCGACCTATTTACTAGAATATAGCGCGAAATTAGAGACGAATAACGGTTCCCATATATTCTGGGCTTTCTCCCTTTTCTGGATTTTGAAGAACAACTTTCCAAACATATGATTTTTTATCTTCTACGAGTTCTCCTGTATTCTTATTGATACCTGTCCATGGCTGGTCAGCGTTCATGGTTTCAAATATAACAGCTCCATTTGATGGATCAATAATAATCATTTTAAATGCTGCATCTCTTTTGGTTAGGGCATAAGGCATAAAAGAGGTGTTTCTCTGATCCATACTGTTAGGCGTAAACGCGTTCACTGCCAAGAGATTATAGTTCTTTTCTACATAAAAGTTAACCTGATCTGCGATTTGGCATCCATTAATGTCTGTTGTAGATGCCTTTATAATGTAACTTCCTTTGTCAAATAAATAAAAGTTTTCTGAATTGCTTTTTTGAGCAATTTTTTCACCATTTAAAGTCCAATCTAGAGGATGGTCTGAAAACGCTTGAACATTCAGTTCTGGCAACCCATTTTCAAAATCGAGATAGTCTTTAGCTGTTAGCTGAATAACTGAAGATTGATGAACCATAAAGGTCACAAACTCTTTAAATTCTTGATCTTGGTTAAGCGTACCAATTTGATATTTGCCTTTTTCTTCCAACTTAATATCTAAGGATTCTTTAGCGCTTATTTCCTCCAAGTTTTCTGAGGGCGAAAGAAGGTAAATAGATTTATCATTCGCATTGCTGTAAGAAAATTCACTATTTAGACAATAGTCTTTAACTTTTGCAAAATAAAGCGGCGATTTGGTTTCATCTTTTGCTCTGGGTTCTATTGCTACTTCTCTGTATACAGGTTGTGGTAGTTCTGTTGACGCTTCTGATATGACATTTCGTTCTTCAAAAATTGTGTTTTGTTCCACAATTGCTTCATCACCACAACAAATTTCTTCGTCAAATTCCTTGTCCGCTTTTTGGTCAGTAGACTTCAAATCACTCTGCAACGGAGCTTTGATTAAGTCTTCGTTATTTATTTCATCAGCTGGTGCGTCCTCGATTTGGGTTAATTCCGCTTGACGTTCTTTCGAAGCTTCATTTGAGGATACAAATAAATAAGTGGTTACCAATACAGCAATAACTGCAGCACCTAAAATCCATTTCACACCGTTTGAAGCACCGGGATTTCTTGTGTCTAACTTTTTAGACAGCTCCGACCAAGCTTTCTTATCATAAGGAAGCTCGTGGTCTTTAAGTGACTTTTTAAATAAATCTTCAATATTGCGCATCTTATTCTCTTAAATTACTGAATTCTTCAGTTAATATTTGTTTTAAATTCTTTTTTGCCTTTGATAAATTTGATTTGGAAGTTCCTTCGCTAATCCCCAACATTTCAGCAATTTCTTTGTGGGAATAATCTTCAATGACAAACAAATTAAACACCGTTCTGTATGCAGGTGATAATTTTTGAATGGCCTCAACTGCTTTCTCAGCACGAAGCTCTATCAATTCGATTTTTTCGTTTTCTTCAATTTCATTTGAAGCTTCAACTTTAAAATCGTTATCGTTGTCTTTTAAGATTGGGGCTCTTTTAGCTTTTCGAATGGAATCAATCGCCGTATTAACAACAATACGACGCACCCATCCTTCAAAAGAACCTTTAAAATCAAAAACCTCCAGCTTATCAAAGATCTTTATGAAGCCTTCTTGCAACACCTCTTGTGCCGTATCTTGGTCTGATATGTAACGCATACAAACGGCTAACATCTTACCATAGAACATTTGAAATAGGGCTTCTTGAGAACGGCGTTTGTTTTGCAAACACCCCTCAACGATTTCCTTTAATTTCTCTATATTCTCCAAGCTTCAACAAAATTTAAACGTATGATTGCAGTTATCGTTGCCTCAAAACGCAAATAAATCAATCGTAAATAAAACGAATTTCTATTAAATGTGTTATTTTCGTGACGATATTTAATTAATAAATAATTACAGATGAAAGTAACGGTAGTAGGAGCCGGAAATGTCGGTGCAACATGTGCGGATGTTTTGGCTCAAAGAGAAATCGCAAATGAAATTGTCTTGCTCGACATAAAAGAGGGTTTTGCTGAAGGTAAAGCACTTGATATTTGGGAAACTTCTCCAGTTAATTTGTATGATTCAAAAACCATTGGATCTACAAACAACTATGAAATGACTAAAGATTCTGAAGTTGTAGTAATTACTTCCGGATTGCCTAGAAAACCAGGTATGTCCAGAGATGATTTAATTGCTACAAATGCAGGTATCGTAAAGTCGGTCACAGAAAATATTGTAAAGTATTCACCGAATGCTAAAATCATTGTGGTTTCTAATCCATTGGATGTGATGACGTATTGCGCTTATTTAAGTGCTAATTTCCCGTCGAGTAGAGTATTTGGAATGGCGGGTGTATTAGATACTGCGCGTTACAGAGCTTTCCTAGCTACAGAATTAAATGTATCTCCAAAGGACATTCAAGCTGTTTTGATGGGAGGACATGGTGATACTATGGTACCTCTACCAAGATATACAACTGTTGGTGGTATTCCAGTAACAGAATTGATCGAGGAAGATAAATTAAATGAAATCATTGAGAGAACTAAGTTTGGAGGTGGTGAAATCGTTAAGCTCTTAGGAACTTCTGCTTGGTATGCTCCAGGAGCTTCTGCAGCTCAGATGGTTGAAGCAATCGTGAGAGATCAAAGAAGAATCTTCCCAGTATGTACATGGCTGCAAGGTGAATATGGTTTGAGTGATATTTATCTTGGCGTACCAGTTGTTCTTGGTAAAAATGGAATAGAAAAAATCATTGAACTTGACCTAAATGATGCAGAGAAAGCATTACTTAGTGAATCTGTAGATGCTGTTAAAAGCGTCATGGCTGTTCTTGACAATATGAATGCGAGTGTTTCAGAGTAAGGATCACGTATAAAAATAGTTGAAAGCGTCTTCGGGCGCTTTTTTTATGATGTTATTTTTAATTTTCTTCTATGGCGCCAATGTCTGGAGGGTTGTTTCTAAAGTTCCCGAGAATATCGGTTAGAATAGAGGACCCAAAACCTGAACCTTGCAATGGAGAATCATTCGAAAATCCAAAATCCCCCAATCCTACATCGTTGAATCTAGGTTTGTAGAATTCATCCAGTCCCACGCGCCAAAGACAATTCAGGAAGAAGGGCTCTGTGTAGACTTCATTTGCCTGAATAAAACAGTTTTGAATATCAAGATTGAGAAAAGTAGTAGGTGTTAAAATGGTATCCAAAACAATTTCAGACTCAATATTGCCGCTTAAAACACTATTGTAAATTTTACCTTCATCAATATTTGATGCTAACGAAGGGTCATCAAAATAATTTCTTATGCCAATTGCGGGCGATTGAGCAGCGCCGTATCCTAAAAAGTTACAATGGTTAAAATTGAACTTAGCGCCTTTTAGCACCAGCAATGCATGGAAGCCATTCTTGTAGATCAATAAGTTTTCTCCCTTTAACGAGGCTTGATCAAATAAAAATAGACCATAGCTAGAATGGTTAAATATTTTGGTGTTTTTAACGGTTACCGCATAAGTACCTGGATTGTTCCCTTCATTAAAAACATGAATTCCTGATGTTCCATTTTTAATGACGGCATAATCTATCACTGAAGGTTCTGCCTGATTAAAGTATATACCATAGTATTGACCTGGGACATCATCATACAAGGCCTCGAGTCGATCCCCTTGAAACACAACCTCATTGTCTAAAAACCCATTAACAAATAATGAACTTTTGTATACATAAAGAACAGCATTTTTATGAAGATGAACTTGAGTTCCTGCATCGATAGTTAACGTTTCTGCTGAGTCAACTAAACTGTAGCCGTAGATGACATGGGGTTTATCAGAGGTCCAAACCCCTTGCGCTAGATCTTGGTAGTGAAAATAAGCATCTTGACCCCAAACTGCAAGATTTACATATTGGTCTAAACCGTTTGTTCTAAATCGAATAGAGTCTTCAATAACAAGAGGGGCATTCTGGTTATTAACATCTAGAGTTACCTCCACAAACATAAATAAGCTATCGTTTTCAAGTATACTTATATCTTGATGGTTAATTCCAGAAATACCGTCAAAATTTAATCTAAAAGGAGAGTCTTGGCCTCCCATAAGTTCAACTTCGTCTATTAAGATGCTCTTATTATTGTTGTTGTAAATTTTAAATTGCTGCGTTGTTGACCCTATTGTCGTGAAGACCGTGTCAAATACAAGTGTGTCAAGTGAAAAATCCAAATTACCGGAGGTGGTAAATGTCTCTTTAGTGCAACCAGGTATGGTCAGCAGATAAAAGCTTAATCCTACACAGCAAATAAGTATTGAAGTTAATCGCATAAACAAATAACGAAATTAATATTGATTTATTGGTCCTGTATCTAATATTTGATGAGAATTTTCGAATGCTTACATTTAGCTAATGAACCTTTTGGTTTAATAGTTGTAAGCCATAATAATAAGTTCGAATTATGAAAATACTAATTACAGTTATTGTCTTTTCTTTG
>Ga0206131_10003328_pt1 | contig 18627 bp, 10 predicted proteins | sample Helgoland_Spring_FD_148636 | JGI IMG/M metagenome (GOLD analysis project Ga0206131, IMG submission 148636) | Pelagic subsurface seawater microbial communities from Kabeltonne, Helgoland, North Sea - Helgoland_Spring_Bloom_20160517_1 | ecosystem: Environmental > Aquatic > Marine > Epipelagic ...
CATATCGGGGCGGCGCGATACGCTACCAAACGAATATTTCGCTTGGCGCGAGAAACGCGTGTTCCTTATTGCGTATGTATTTTTAGTTTTTAACAAAAAAGAAGTGAGTGACTCCTTTTTCGTATATAGGTCCCTCTGTGTGCTCCTCGAAAAAAAAATCGAAAAAAAAAGGAAGAACTCTCGCTTTTGAGCGAGTCAAACTCCCGACTCTGGGAAAAAAATGTCTCCTCTTCCCAGAGCGTCGTCGTTGACTTCTTCTTCTTCGATGAAGAAGAAAGAAGAAATGCGAAGTCGACGACGACAAAGAAAAGAGCAAGAAGAAAAATGGGAAGAAACTCGCCCGCGCGAGTCAAAACTCCCCGGTGTACTCGAACCCCTTTGTCCGTTCTTTCCCGACGGCGTCTTTTCATTCATCTTGTCTGCCCATTTTCACTTTTCCTAGACAAAGAGAAAAAGCAAACGACGAATGAAAAGAGCTCCCACCCTTCCACCCACTATCATCGATAGATAGATCAATCGATGATAGCTGTATGTGTGTGACTTTCTCGCGCGCGTGGGCCGCGCACGCACAAAAAATGATGTTTTATGTGCGTGCGCGCGCGCGCGAGAAAGTGAAGAAGATTGTGTGAGACGTGTAAAAATATTCTCGGAGATACAAAAAATTTTGCCAAAAGATTTAACAGTTTAATAAGAAAGACTCTTGATGATGAAAGATTTACTCGCGAAGACTGGAAGAAGAAAAATTTAGAAGAAGAAGAAGAAGAAGATTTCTACTCGCCATCTCGCCGTCGGCACACATTTTCGTTCCTCGTACGTACGAAGAACGAAATCGTCGTCGACGAAAGAGAGAGCAATCCGCAGTCCTCCCCATCCTCCGTGACGTGAGTTTTAAAAGAAGGAGATGGACGGCAGCGCAACGGATCCGTCGTCGGCGTCCTACTGGGCTGAGCTCGAACTCGTGCGAAGACGCAACGAGTTGGAGAAAATTGAACAGGACAAACAGCGCTCAAAGCTGTTGAATGAAGAAGTGTTGGCGAAGAGAGGGAGAAATTTACTCGTCTTTCACTGCGGGGGAAGCAAATATTTGAAATTCGGAAGAGCGAGCGAGGAGAGACCTTTCGTCTTTGAACACGTGTGCGCGTACAAATCATCCGCTCGGGCCAGGAAGAAGAAAAAAGTAGAACAAAAAGAAGGAGGAAAAGGGAAGAGAACTTTGAGAGAAGTGTACGTCGGCGAGAACGAAGACGCTTTCCGAGCTTTGCTGGAGAAAGAAGTCGCTTCGACGACGACCACGATCACGACCACGGTGAATGAGAAGAAGAAGAAAAAGAAGAAGAAAAGCCAGAACGATGACTCCGCCGACGACGACGAGGACAACGACGAGGACATCGACGACGCCCTTGGCGTGGTTGAGGTGAAGTGTACGAACGAGGAAGAGAAGAAAGAAGAAACAAAGGACGGTAAAACGCTTCGTTCTCCTCGTCATCGCCTCGTTGATTGGACGTTCGGGAAGGAGGCTTTGGAAATGCACGAGATAAGCAACGACGATTGGGAACTGGTGTTTCCGTTCAGGAAAGGTAAGCTCGTCGCTTCGGAGACTGTTTTAGAAAATTGCTGGCGAGACGCACTGGAGAAGGCTGGGTTTTCCAGCAAATGCATTCGCGAAAAAATGGACGTGTTGCTCATAGCTTCACCACTTTGCTCGCGCAAAGATATTGAAACCATGGCGCGAACGTTGCTTGTCGGTTTGAATTTTCGCTCCATCTGCGTTCATGGCGAATCTACGTGCGCGTACTTTTCGTTGGGTTCGAAGAAACAGAAAGTCACGTGCGTCGTTGACATTGGCGCGCAAAAAATTACCGCAGAGTGTGTGGATAGCTCAGGGTGTCCGATACCAAGCTCACTGGTGGCATTGCCATATGGTTACGAACACATGAGTCTTTGTAACGTCGCGGCGAATCGATCGTGTGGAACATGGATGGAGAAGGCGAACGGGGAAACCAGTGCTTACGAATGGTTTGAAAACGTGCTCACGTTTTCGCGAGATACCATAACCTGCGACAATGACGTTCGTTACGAGGACCGCGTCGTTCGATTCAAACATAGTGGTAACTTTTACGAAAGTAGCTCGTGTTCGAAGGCTTTACTTTTTGCCTCCGACGCGCTTTTTGAACCGGACCGAATCAAATTTAAAGGGCCGTTCACTGGTGCGGGCGGTATTTGGGACGACGATGAAGTCGTCGTCGAGGAGGATGAAAACGATGGAGGCGGCGACGACGACGATAATAACACAGAGAGAAAAGGAAGCTTAGCTACTTCCATCGGCACGTTTGTTTTACCCTCCGCTCTATCGCGAGAGGAAGACTCGTTAGTAAATAAAAAAATATTGGAGAAAGAAGAAGAAAAAAGAAGAAGCGACGATGGTGCAAAGAAAAAGTCGATGCGCAAAGATAGAACTGACCATGAAATCGTTGGTTTACACGAAGCTATCGTGGCGAGTTGTCTCAGTTGCGAGGTACCGATGCAAAAATGCGAAGCGTTACAGAATATTTTACTCGTCGGCGGCGGCGCCGAAATACCCGAGATTGAAGAGGTCATCGAAGGTAGAACTGCTTCTACATTATCGTTCGTTGTTTCTAGCATGGAGGATGAGGAGCTCGCTACACTTTTGGGCGCGATTACGCCTATCGTGCTCGATCACCGCGCCGGAACGGTGTACTCGGAGGCGACCTGGACGGGCGGATGCATTCTCGGATGTTTAGACGACTCGCGAGGGCACAAGGAGTGGCTCTCTCAGAACGTTTTCCAAAACCGCTTGAAGGTTGGAGATGCATCGAAAATTGAGAGTTGGGTAGGTGGAAACGGCGGATACGAGTTGAACGGGTTATATCGTTACAATTTCTCCGCATACTGATTTGGTTGATAGAGTGTCCTACTATAAAATTGAAACTCCTGGGAAAAAAAACAAGTGCGAAAGCGCCTCTCTCTTTTTTTTTCCACGCACCTAAATATCTTTTTTTTTCAATACGCTAGGACGAAGATTCAATCTCGCGTTCGCGTTCGACGACGCCTACTAAAGCCGCACCGCCAAAGTACAAACTCATGAGAGGAATGGCGAGAAGCATTTGCGTGAAAGGATCCGTAGAGGGCGTGAGCACCGCGGCGGCGACCACGGAACCAACGATGACAAATTTCCACGCCGAGAGCATTTGTTTTGAACTCACGATACCAGTTTGTCCCAACAACAACTGGATGACTGGCACTTGGAAAGAAAGACCGGTTGAAAATAAGAGCACGAGCACAAACTCAAAGTATTGATCGATGGACCATAAACTTTCAACAGCGCCGTCCGCGTACCCGACAAAGAACTTCAACGCCGCCGGAGTCAAGATCAAGTACGCGAAGTAAATGCCAATGTAAAACAAAACTGAGGAACCGAGGACTATGGGCCCGAGAACTTTCCGTTCGTTTTTCGTTAATCCGGGCAAGACGTACGCGATAATCTCGTATAGGACAACCGGCGCGGCTAACAAAATGCCCGTATATCCGGCAACTTTCACCGTGGTGAAGAAATACTCCCCCGGACCGAGTTGCAGAAATCGAACGCCCATATCGCTGACTGGTTTTTCGAGAAATATGACTAAATCTTTCGCGAAGCAAAAGCAGAGTAAAATACCCGCGGCGACTGCTCCGGACGAAATGAGCGCTCTGTCGCGAAGCTCTTCCAAGTGTTCCCAGATAGACATCTCCACGTCGTCTGGAAGTTCCTCTTCGCCTGGATACAGGAACGATCGAACTGTTTCTTTCTGTGCTTGTTCGTCTGGTATGGACAAAGCTACCGATGATAACGGCGATTGCGATTGTGATCGAGATTGAGATGACGATGGGGTTGATGAGGAGGTTGATGAGGTTGATGAGGTTGATGAGGAAGACTCTAATCCGCGAAGAAAATTGGGATCTTCCGTGATGGCAGTTTTAAAAGCACCCGCGCTGCTCGCGTCATTTTCTCCGGTTCCAATATCCGTCGCTGGCCTAAAACTTTCTGTGTCCGACGCTTCTTTTTCATTTTCTCCCTCTTCGCTTTCCCCATTCGCATCGTTCGACGACGACGCGCGAGGAATTTCGAGGCGGATCCGAGAAGCGGCGTTGTTCAATTTTTTCTCATCGCAGAAGTAAGACTTGTACCTCTCGACAGTCTTGGGTCTATTAAAAAAGCTCTTAAAGGTGAACCTGGAGGAAGAAGAAGAGGAAGAAGAGGAGGAAGAAGAAGTGGTCGTCGACGCGTGATGATGATAACGATGACGCTGGGTGGAAGACGACGCCGTGAACGCCGCAGGAGAGAGAGAGGCGGTAGAGAAAACCTTCGGCATCGCGAATGGTATTTTTTTTTTCTTCGTACGCGCGTGTAGTATGGAGCAGTGACGTAAGCTATGAAAATCATAAAATCATCATTTTTTCTCGTGCACCAAGTGCTCACTCGAACAACAAACAACAACCAAAAGAAAAAGAAGAAGAAGAAGAAGAAGAAGAAGAAACAAAATGTCGCTTTGTTGTGGTGCGGCGCATAAACCTACCACCGTCTCTCTCTTCTCTCGCGCATCTCTCGCTGGGGAGCGACAGCCGAGACGGCGTTCTCGTCTTTTTCTAAATTTTCCTCCCCCTCCTCCTCCTCCTTCTTCTCCTCCTCTCCTCCTCAGGGCTTCCCCGCCGTTCTTTAAACAAAGAAATCACGCGAGTAAAAGCGGTTCTGTGATGACGACGACGACGACGACAAGAGCGATGTTGGATTTAAGCACCGCCTCTAGTCGACATCATCATCATCATCATCATCATTATCATCATCATCGCCGTTCTATGATGCGCGAAGGAAGTGTTGTTGATGACTATAATATGAATAAGAGCAGTAACATTAGGAGGGAGAACTCAAGCAGCGGAAGCAGCGGTAGACGAAGAAGAAGTTCAATCGTGCAAAGGGCGGCTCCAGCGAGCGTCGATGACGCCGGCAACCGTTCAAAGAACGGAAATGAAGAAAATGAAGAAGATAAAAGAGAAGCTGAGTTGAAAGACGTGTACCAAGGCCCGACGCGTTTAGCTGGAGGTTTGCGAAGGCACACCATACTGGTCTACGTGGCGGATGAAACCGGTATGATCAACCGAGTTGCCGGCGTATTCGCGAGGCGCGGGTATAATATTGATTCTTTATGCGTCGGTTTGAACGAAGACAAGGCGATATTCACGATTATGGTTGTGAGCGACGATAATTCGATCGCAAAGTTAATCAAGCAGCTGAACAAACTCGCCAAGGTGAGAAAGGTTGAAAACGTTACCGATAAAGAGTGCGTTGATCGAGGATTACTTTTAGTGAAAGTGAAATCCGATTCGAGCACTCGCACTGAGTTGTTGGAAGTTATTCGTATCTTTCGCGCTTCCGTGGTTGACGTTTCGAACCACTCGATAACGGCGTGCGTGACTGGAGATCCAGGAAAGAATCGCGCCTTTCAATCCGCATTGTCTAAATTTGGCGTTATTCAAGTCGCTCGAACCGGGAAGTTAGCTCTGAAGAGAGAACCGATGTATTCCGAGTCGCGCTCAAGGAAAATCAAGTTGATGGAAGCGCTGCGCAAGGCAAAACAAGTCATGGACGGTACTTACATTGATTCTACTTCACCTTCCAGTAGTGGCTTCAACTCGGACGATCGCGCGGAATCGTTGATCGCGTCAAAAATCGTCAGGGCAGTCGCAGGATTAGACGGAGACTTGAACGAACGATTTTTCAGTGAATCGTCGTCTAGCGATCTTGGTGTTTACGGTGGCGATCTCGACGACGAAGTCAAAGGTGTTTGGGATGTTCCCGTTTTATCTTCTTCGTATACGGGTGAAATTAACGAGAATCAAGAAGATATCCCAAAGCAACCCATCGGTTCCGGTACCTCAGACAGCGGCTTTACCGCGCACATGCTTTCTATCGTCGTTGATAATAAACCGGGCGTTTTAGACTCAATCACCGGAGTGTTTGCGCGTAGAGGTTACAACATTCAATCTTTAGGCGTCGGTCCGGAAGCTACGTTTGATATTTCTCGTATTTCTACAGTAGTACCAGGCACGCAAGAGGACATCAGAATGCTTCTGAAACAAATTTTAAAAGTTCCGTACGTTATTAGTGCCGATGACATCACGAAAACACCGTACGTCGAGAGAGAGTTGATGCTGATTAAAATCGTTTGTGACCGAAAGCAAAGAGGCGAGTTAGTTGATCTTTGTGCTATTTTTCGCGCAAAAATCGTCGATGTTTCTGAAAATACGGCCACAATCGAAGTCGGTGGACGACAAAAGAAGATTACTTCTATTCAGCGTTTGTTAGAACCGTACGGCATTCTCGAAGTGGCCAGAAGTGGCCGCGTAGCTTTGCCGAGAGACTCGGGTGTGGATTCTAAACTACTCACTGCAATCGAGAACGAAGGAGACTTGCAGTGGTAAATTGGTCGAAGCGAAAACGTACCGTATGTCTTTTCATTTATCATTGTGTGTATATATACCAGTAAGGCATCTAAGATACTACACATAAAGTCTCGCGAGATCTTTTTGTCTTTTTGGATCATGTGGCCTCTCGTTTTCTTGGTTCTTCGTTTGAGATATAATAACTTTTCTTTGAACCCAGACAACAAAAGCGTGAGAAATAAAAAACGAATTTTTACAAAAAGAGAGAGAGGAAGAGACGAAGAAGAGCGGGTTTTTGAATTAACATGGAACGCGGTCAAGGACAACGCCAACACCAACATCGAGTACCTTCCTCCTTTCTTCCTTCTTTCTTCTCCGCGTCACGTAAGCAAGAACAAGTGAGAAATTCCGAATCCGGCGCTGAACGAGTCCGTTCTGTTGGTGACGGTGATGATCGACCACGAGGAGGAAAAGGAGGAGGAGGAGGAGGAGGAGAGGAACGAAACGCAGCTAGGAAAAATAATCAGAAACCTGCGTCTTCTCTTCCATTTCAGAGAAGAGGAAGGATAAACAGAGGGAGAGAGGAAGGAGGAGCGAGACGCATCTTCGACATCGCCGACGCTTCTTCAAATTCAAACGCAACGGATTCTTCAACGACAACTACGAACAAAAAAAAAAACTTTTTCAACGGAAATAATAACAAAAGCAGATCGAATTTTGCACAAGGACAGGGAGAAACGAGCGCAAAAGGAGGGGCAGAGCGCGAAGGCAATCGTAGTATCGGTAGAGACGTGCAAAGTTCTGGAACTACAAGGAAAACAAGAAACACGAGGGACTTTGAAATGAATGAAGGCGCTTTCGCGGAAGAGGAAGAGGAAAATAAGAAAAATGGAACTTCTCCTGCTCAGCAACAACAACAACAGCAACAAATAGCTCGACGATTTCTCATCTCTTCGTACGACGTGACGGGAGTATCGAACGATTTGATTGCTTTGGCGAAATCTGTTATGACTATCAAACCGAATTATTCCTACACGGCGAACGAAGTTCAAGAGCAAGTGACTTTGATCAATCAACTAGGGGTGTTCAAAAAAATAGAACCACAGGTCACAGAAACGAGAGATGGGATGGTTATTGATTTTCAGTTAGAGTCGCACCCGGAAATACGATCTATTGTTGTGAGTGGATGCGACTATTTACCAAATACAGTTTTGACCAATGCGTTCAAGGGACAGATGAATAAAGTGTTGAATATGCACAAGTTCCACAGCGGGATGAGGAAAATCAGGGATTGGTATAACGTAAATGCGATACCATCAAATATTTTAGGAGCAGATGTGGATACAGATACGGGAGTTGTGGAGTTGAGAATATCAGAGCCTAAAATTGGAAACGTGAATGTTCGATTTTTGGATGCTGCCGGGAATCCGCAGAAGAAAGGGACGACAAAGCCGAGTATTATTGCGCGATATCTTTCCAACGTAAAACCGGGGAAAGTTTACAGCATTAAGGGCGTGCAGGATGACTTAAGAGCGGTGTATGCAAATTGCCCAGTGGAAGACGTTTCATCGCAACCAATTCCAAGAAATGCAGCAGCCGGGGTTCAACAGCAGCAGCAGCAACAAGCGGAGGGCGAGAATCTGGTGAGCAGAGATACCACGGCAAAGGTTCAGGATTCGATGATTATGGATTTTACTGTAAACATCGTTGAAAAATCTCCGGGAGGATTTTCAGCTGGGGGAGGTATGTCCGCGAAAGGACTCACAGAAGGGAATTTTGGTGGCTTGCTTGCCAACGTGAACTACGTGCAACGGAATTTGTTCGGGAAATGTCAAAAGTTAAATTTAGGCCTCGAAGTCGTACCAAAATCGAACTCGAAGAAAGGAATTGACGCAGATATAAAGCTTTCTTTGTCGGATCCATGGATAGAAGGAGATAAGAGACGAACGGCTCGAACTTTCAATTTGAACACGGCTGCAATTTCAGCGAGCCAAATTTACGGTGCGAGTCAGTTCCAAGACGACAACGATGAAGGAGCTGAAGATCGCCTATCGTCTGCGTTCAACGTGGATGCCAATTCTACGAGAATGAACGTAAATAATAATATCGGAGATATCGGTAGTAGTACTATTAACGACAACAAGGTAGGTGATAACAATAATTCTGTAGGCGAGAAGACTGGTGGGTTTTCAAAAACCATCTCCCAATTAAGTGGCGGGAAGTCCAGGGATGATACGGTCGCAAAAGAAGATAGCACTCGTAATGACGAGAACAACGCTGCTCCATCCAATAACAAAAAAGATAGCTCGAACGAAGTACGTGTCAGAAAACTGATTTCTTCTATTGACTATTCGAGGCCATTGGCAAACGGATGGAACGGCACGTTTATTGCTTCGTGGTGTCGCTCGAGTTTGTGGGATGGGCAAAGAAACTCAATCTTACACGATGCCTACGGTGCGCCTTTAACTTTTTCGGGATCTGGTTGTGATGTTGCGGCGACTTCTCAACTCCGAGTCGTTTATTCGGCACCAGATGGAGATACACAGTTGATGCTATCCGCCGAGCAAGCTTTGCCTTTGAGACCGGATTGGCTCAATTTCACGCGTCTTTTTGCGCGAGCCCAACGCACGTTTCAGTTTCCAATATTCTCCTCATCAAAGGGACGCGAACAAAACTTAGGCTCAATGATGAGTACCGATCGTGAAACTGACGAGATAAAACGAGGTGCTTTTGCCTCCACGCCAATAAAGTTAACCCTCGCTTCGAAAGGAGGCAACGTTATTGGAGATTTACCTCCACACGAAGCGTTTCCTATCGGAGGAACAAATTCAGTCAGAGGCTATAACGAAGGCGCAGTAGGTACGGCTAGAAAGTTTGTCGTTGGTAGCGCTGAATTGGTTGTGCCCACGGGAATCGAGCACATTTCCGCGTCTCTCTTTTTTGACTGTGGAAGTGACTTGAATTCTGGTAGTTCAATTCTTGGTGATCCTGCGGGTACGCGCGGTAAACCAGGAAGTGGGTTTGGGTACGGAGCAGGTTTTCAACTAGCGAGTCCTTTCGGACCCTTGCGCTTAGAGTACGCCAAGAACGATCACGGAATCACACGTGCTCATTTTGGAATAGGCAGAAGTTTTTAATACTAATACAACGCTAAAATGGGGTCATCTCTTTCTAATCACCACAGAACTCTTCAGATCCCATCTTATACGGCGGAGCGTAGCGCGCATTTGGGATCCCTAGGAGCAAAATTTTTGTTGTACTTAACATGCGTTAAACACAAACCTTTTGCAGGTGCCATTGGGGGGGCAAGCTTATTGTTCTTTTCCTCTAAAATTCGCTTGACGTCTTCAACTTCCATGTGCCCTTCGCCGCATCGTTTCAGGGCTCCAACGATTAACCTGACCTGATGATAAAGAAACGACGGCGCTACTATTGTGATGACTATCATTTTACCTCTGGCATTACTCGGCATTTTCTCTTCCTCTACACACACGCTCGTGATTGAGCGAACTGGCGAATTTGCGCTACATTTTGTACCTCTGAAGGTTGAAAAATCATGAATACCGACGAAATATTGTCCAGCTCTTTCCATGGCTGCGACGTCAAGCGCCACCGCTCTCCCGCGCGCCCTCTTCCCCTTCCCACACTTTCCTCTTTTTTTTTCGTTGATTACTAATTTGCCCATTCTTTCGACTACCTTCTCTTCATCTTCCTCGGGAGGACGACGACGTAAAAGAACGTGCCAACATGTATTTTGCTCAAACAGGGACGGTATTTCTGGCGACGCCCATATCTTATACTTGTAGGTCCGCTCAATCGCGTCGTAGCGCGCGTGGAAGCATGGTCGTTCTATGTAATCGCAACCTGTCAATCTCACGGTATCAAGAAATCCAAGCTTTTGGAGGTGATAGTTCACACCTTTCCAAAGTCGTTCAGGATCAATTTTCGTTTCTCTGCTCTCTTTGGTGGAGGCCGTCGTATCGTTTTTTCTGTCGTCCTGGTCGTCCTGCTCAGCGTCATCATCAACATCATCTTGACTCTTGTTCCTATCACTACTGCTACTACTATCACTACTACTATCACTACCACCACTACTTTTATTGATACAAATTTTAGTACTGGTTAGTAATTCTGCGGGTATTTCCAAGTGCGCTGTGTTGTGAAGTGCGTGCACTCCAGCGTCTGTGCGAGAAGAGCCAAATATTCTGTGTACTCTTCCATTCGTGTACAGACAAAGTGCGTTCTCTATCGCGCCTTGGACAGTCAGAGATTTTGGTTGATTATGAGCGCACTGCTTCTGAAATCCAGAGAAAACATTCCCTTTGTATTCGAAAGAGATCAAATAGCGATGAACTTTCCTGGAGAGGTTCTGCATTAACGTCGTGTGATTCCTCGGAGAAAAGGTTTTGAGGAGGAGAAAGAAGAAAGAAGAAAGAAAGTAAAGAAAGTCAAAAATTTAAGGTGATTTGTTACCGAGACAGATATCCAGATTTACAAACTACTTATGCTAATAACGGAGAAGCTTTAAGGGATCACTATTTTAATCACGTTATTGGAGAAGGTCGAAACGCGAGTTGTGATTTAGCGGGAGGGTACGTGGTACGCACAAGCATAAGCACAAAGCACAAAGCACTTTACATCCTTCTATTTTCTTGCCACGAAAGATTCGAGCGCCTGCAAGTCCTTCTCGACCATCTTCTTTTGTTCCAAAATTTCTTCTTTATGACGACGATTAGCCGATGACGAGCTGTGCGGTTTTTCGTAAAGAGCTCGTTCGGCCAACAATTTCTTCAGCTTTTCGTTGCGCGACTTTCTTCGAATTACGCTCGCAACCTTGGCCAATTTGGTTAATTGTTTTCGCTTCGCGCGCACTTTCTTGACAATCTCGACGGCTTCCATCCATTTTTTCTTTTCTTCCATATTTGCTTTTGCTCGCGACTCACGAAGTTCGCGGACACGCAACTTCAACTTTTTCTTATCGAAAGTTTCCTTCGTGAAACCGAACTCTTCGAGTGCGGCTTCAATGTCCTCAACAAATTCGCGAATTCTTTTCCATCTCTCGCCTAACTTTTCAGCGTGTTCAATTTTGCTTTTTTGTTCTACAAGATGCTGCGTCAGCTCTGCACTGACTTCTTCAATCCTTTCTTGAAGTTCTACGCAGGCATTAAGCTTGAGCTCTGTCACTTTTCGAAGTTTTGATTTTAAAATCTCGTGCACGTCGTCGCGTGCCGGTTTATCGCTCAAAAGTTTTTGCGCAAACTTTCGAATAGATTTGTCTTTGGATCCGAGCGAAGATTCCGACAGGTCTGAATCCGATGAGGTGAATATTGCGTTTGCTTTATTCGGGAAGCTTTTCTTGATTACGAAGGCAAGTTCTTCGACGTTCAAATTGCCATTTGCAAAACAATCCTCATCAATATCTGCAACATGAGAAGTATCAGCTTTCGTCTTTTCTTCTTGTTTGTGAGAGGCTCGGTGAACTTTGATACCAGTCTTGAGGAGGTCGTGCGCATCTTCAAAGCGCGGCCATTCACCGCGCATGGTGGCAATTCTATATTCGATCAACTTCTTGATGTCGTTCGGTAATGTATCTCCGGTTGCCTCAATGTCGTCAAGAATTTCTTTTTCTTCGCCAAAGGCATCCGCCAAGATGGACATGAAAAACTCAAACAAGACCCATTGAAAGAGCATCGGAATGAGACCGCAGTAGAATACTCTAAAGAATTTGTCAACACTGTTCCCGCTCAATCCTTCTGGACTGAACTCAGTGAACGATGTCGCTCCGATGAGCAACAAAAACAGGAGCTCAAAAGCCATCGGTATCGAAGATACGCTCTCAATAGATGCCCCAAACATTGTGTTACCCAAGACTGAAGCCATGGCGAGTAACGCGAAAAACACAAACAAGAAATGGAAAACGTCCAGGCTTGCACGTTCTAGCGTGTGCGTAATGATCGCCAAACGAGGTTGAAACTTGAGAAGTAACAGAAATCTGATAAACAATAACAAAAGATTTATCCCCGTGATCAAGTTATAGGCCACGCTCAGAGTGGTCATGATGTCAATTTCGTGATACATTTTGATCAGGTTTACGTATCCTCTGTCGTCCTCCGGCAACTCCCATCCATATTTTGGCCTTTTAGGTACTTCATAATTTGTTCCGTTCACGAAAATTCCGCCTATCAAATCATTCCCTGTTTGGTTTTTGAACGGCATCATGAAATGAGCGCTGGGCGCGCTCACGGAATGATAAATGTCGTATCGTTTTGAAGGCGAGAATCTGTACGCGTACAAAGCTTGATAAGCCCACCACGTTACAAAAGCAAGCAGCTGACACACGAGGTTCACGATTTCGAGCACATTTGAGTGACTCTGAACAACTCTGGCTTGAATGTTACGAAGGATTTCAAAATCTTGCGATCGCGAAACTATGACAGAATCTGCCAATAGAGCATACGTAGAGTAAATGACCCAACACACGACGATAACTTCCATCGCGAGAAGAAAAGCACCAGCCTTGCCCTTGTAAACATCCATGGCGAGCGCTTGTGTATCACTCCTAATATCCACACTACCACCTTTCGAATATTCGAAGTGCACTCTTGTGTTTGTAAATCTAACTGTCACTGGATTATATGCTGCAATATTCACGACGATAGATTTTGTCGAAGTATCGATGAAATTACCCTCGCGCATGTACGAAATCATTCGATTCGCTTGATTTTTACTCGTCATGATGTCGATATATACTGCAAAGCCACTCCGCCCTAGTTTTAAATCCGAAGAGCGAACGGTGAATCCGTTCGGAACACCCGAAGGTGGAAGTTCTGAAACGTTATAGTATTTTCCAATGTTATTTTCCAAGTCAACGCCCCCAAACAAAGAAGAAGACCTAGAAAATATGGGGTCGACACCAAACGGTGCAATGCTGTCTTTCTTGAAGTCTCTACACGTTGATGCGATTTGCGGAAATCTTCTTGAACAATTGAATCCCGAAGCGCGCTCACTACGATATTGAGTAATCAGAACACCACCGATCAAAGTATTTTTGCCACGAATTTTCCTATCTGGAACGTAGGAAACCTCCTTTTTGACGTCGTTCTTAACTTTGAAGCTCACATCATAGCCGTAATAGAGCTTTTCAGAACCACCGAGGCTATTGTCTTCATCCACAACCGCGTCTATTTCACCTTCTGCTCCGGAGTACTTCAAATCTCTCAAGAGCCGACGGCCTTTCGATTTCTGTTCTTTGGCGCTCGCGCAACCGCCGTATGTGTAAATGTCTTCTAACGTGCATCCCAGAGGCACGGGAGGCGGAGACGGCGGCGGCGAAGGCGGAGGAGGTGGTGGCGGCGATGCAGGAAAATCGTCTGGTATGTACGTGAATGTCTTCGTTGCGTTAAAAAACACGAGAAGTTCGCCTTTGTCGCGCTTAGGGCACGCGCAAGAATTTGTTTTCTCGCACGAAGCTCCCCCGTCGTTCACGTCCCCTCCCAAATTCATCGCGTTTAATGTCTCAAGAGTGGATTCAAGTGCACTCTTCAACTCCGAAGCTCTTTCTTGAAGCGCAATCAACGCGTCGTTATTTGAAGTTTGCGCGCTAACAGTGGCGTTAAGTAATTGAAACGCTTCGTTCGCATAATTTGTTAATTCTGAGTGCTCCTCTAAGCTCGCCTCCATAGAAGTATCCCAAGCCTTTTCGTTGAATGTCAAGTAACCTTCAAAATCGATATCATTGTCGATATTCGTTTGAACACGTCTGACAGAGGTACTCAGCGCAAAAAGGCGAGCTGAGATGCTTTCAACCGTCGCCTTCACGGCAGTCAGTTTGGAGGCTTCCAAATCGACAGTCTTTGTCACGGCAACTTTCGTCGTCGTCACTTCTGGCGATACCGGTACGGACTCGACGCCTGCCGCGCTCGAAGCTGCCTCTAGAGACGATCCTAGCGTCCCGCTAGAAGCCGCCGCAGTTAAGGAAGCTTCGATTGCGGATAATGCGCCGTCAATTGCAGAAGCATCACTTTCTTCTTCCAACAAGATGCGGTAGCGTCGACGACGTCTCTTTGCAGTACCGGCCGAAGACACCTTCCCGGTAGAAATAGAAATCTCACAGGTGATATAAATTGACCACGTAGTTCTAGAAGATCGCGTTACTTCGGTGAAAACGACCGCAACATCCGAAGCCTCGAAATCACCTGCTCCAGCTGCAACGAGCGTTTGTGCAAGACCAGCTTCAATCGCTGCTCGCGCATCGTTTCCTTCTTCTAAATAGTTGCGGGCGGCAACGTTCGCGGAATCTAAGCTGTAATACGGTCCAACGGTGATTGTAGTATTCATCTTACCCAACTCTACAATCTTTACGATGATCTCCACGCTCACCTCGTTTGCATTAGAATCAGAAGCAGTGTAAGTGTACGAATACGTTCCAGGTATGCAGGAGCCTCGAGTGACGTCGCTTATGCCGCACGCTCCGGTGCTCAAATCAACATTCTGCGATGATAAAATCGAACTCGACACGTCTCCGTCTTCCTCATCAATTGCATACATCAAACAGTTCGAGCGATCCGAGTCCGGCGCGCAGGCATTCAAAAAGATTGTGTCGTCAGTCTCGCCATATGTGACTTCGTAAGAAACGTCTCCGAGAAGATAAATCACGGGCGGCGTCACGTCTTCTTGAACAACCGTTTCGGACAACATGAGAAGCACGTCGCATTCCAACTCGCTGCACTGTCTCACACCATCAACAACGCACAAGTTCTGCCCAGTTGGACACGGTTCTGCGATTATAATCGTACGTTTCACGGATACTTGTCTTGGGTACTGCGCATCTTGCTCGAAAACAATGAATTCCATTTCAAACGTAGTACCCGGATTGGCGTTTGGATTGATGGGGCAACCGACAACACCTTTATTCTTAAAGTAATGGGCCGGACAGGCGGGAACGTACTCTAAGCAATCAGAGGGTGGGCAAGAAAGCGTAAATTCTGATATATCAATTGGGTCTGCACCACCAATCTGAGGTTGCATGACTAAAACCCCGGGTTCGCACGGGACATCTGCGGTTGGAATTTGGTCGGTATCGCACTTGTAGTACGGCGTATATTGCTTCAATTGAATGGAAGAGCCAAAACCTTCGTATGTAATCACGCTAGCAATGGGAGGATCCGCAACTTGAGCTTCTTCCTCGGCGTCGATAAAGGTTTGTAGTTCAACATCCTCCAAACAAACGCCATCTACAGAACAGGGAGTATTTATGCACGCGACTTCTCCCGGCGGACACGATGGAATAACAACCAGCTTCCTCGTGACAATCTCGGATTGTAAACCGGAAGAATCGATCGCATAGAATGTGATATCGTACGTATCTGCAACCTGGGTATCAATTCCGCAACCGGAAACTCCTTTCGTAGCGAATTTTAAACCGCACGCAAATATTTTATCCGGACTGTTTGCAGCCGTGATGAGACCGTCGTATTCCCCGACGGCCTCGGCGCCGTCGTCGCAAGATTCTCCGGCAAGCTTTACAGCACCGCAAACTTTGTACACTTCGTATTGATTAATTTCCATTCTTTTCGGTCCAAGAAGCGTAATATTTGGTGGTTCTGGTGCCTTGACAACGATAACTTCTTCTTCTACAACGAGATCCAAACCGCAAATTCCGTTGCGACTGCAAACGACGCCTTGCGTTTCACCAGAATCGTCTCTGGAGCAATAAATTTCTTCGGTAACTCCATCTTCTTGAAGCGTTTCTCTACATGGGTTCAAAATGAACACCTGACGACGCACTTCTGTTGCACTCTTCGGGTTGAACGCATCTAAATCGTCGACGTTGTACTTAATAGTAAATGGACGCGAAACCACCGTGTCGGTTTTCACGAGACCTTTCCCTTCACTTCGGACCGACGTCGTGAGATTTCCGTCTTCGTTATCCCAGGCTAAAACTCCAGGGTCAACGTACACATCGAATTGTTCAACGTATGTTCGCATGACAAGAATCGTTTCTAGCTCACCATCTGCGTTGGTTTGCTCAACTTTGCCGAGTTCAGAAGTATAAGCGCCTTCCAAAAGTGTCATTACTGGTGTATACACGTTCTCCGGCGGCACGTACTCTTCCGCGACAAACTTTTCTTCGACGACATCGGCATCATCCGTGGGTGGAATACAATACGCTACTTTAGTATCCGGATCGACCCAGGCGCACACCATCGGGTCTAACTCTGTGCACAACTTTGAAAATTCAGGGCAAGGCGAATTGACCTGAACTGTTCTTTGAGCCGTGCCTTTATTTCCGAGCACGTCCGAGCACTCGTAGGTGATGAGGTAGGGTTCTGCGGATGGAAGATCCGTATTAATACTTTCAACTCCAATGACCGTAATATCTGTGATTGTACCATCCGTATTATCCGTACACGTCGCCCCAGAATCCGTGTACACATCGAGCTGTTCCAATTCCACGTGCGCCAAACCCAGGAGCGTGATCACCGGAGGAATGATATCCGGCGGAGGCGATGGACTCGGTGGCGGTGGTAACGGTGGTGGAATAATGAGAGGCGGTGGCGATGGTGGCGGTGGTGGTGCCGGTAAAGGTGGGTACTCAACGAAGACTTTTAGAGGTGGGAGAGGCGGTGGACTCGGAGCAAAGGGCGGCGGCATGTTCCTCGGCGGCGGGGATAAAATAACCGGCGGCGGAGATGCAAGAACAATCTTTTGAACTTGATAAACACGCACAGCAGTTAATCCAGAATCAGACATGGAATTTTTCAAGGTATCCAACATAGCGATGTTATTGTACGTGAACAAATTCACCGTTGTTTGACTGACACTTCCAAACCAAATGTGTAAAATAGCGGTGAGTTCACAAAAGAGGCTCGTCGAAGACGCCGCTCTCGTCTCCGTCACACGAATATAATCATCATCGAGACCAAACTTGTCAGAAACTAACGCAGTTAAACTTCGGAAGATAGCTTGACGTTTCGTTCTTCGACCAGTAGATCCAGCTTGATCGATTTCTTCTAATTTCACGCCTGAAATTTCAAAGATTATTTTAAAAATCGTCGAATCGTCGCCCGCTGGCGCGAGCGGCGGCAAATTTGGTGGCGGCGAAGGAGGCGGTTTAGGAGGAGGAAATGGCGGAGGTGCCGGTGGTGGCGAAGGAGGAGGTTTTGGTGGTGGCGAAGGAGGAGGTTTTGGTGGTGGCGAAGGGGGAGGGGGAGGAGGAGGACTCGGAGGAGGGGGAGGACTTGGCGGCGGAGGAGGAAGCGGAGCGCTCGGCGGAGGACTTGGCGGCGGAGGAGGAGAAGGCGCGCCTGGTGGGGGAGAAGGCGGTGGGGAAGGAGGTGGCGATGGAGGAGGAGACGGGGGTGGAGAAGGTGGCGGGGAAGGTGGAGGAGAAGGAGGCGGCGATGGAGGAGAGGCTGGTGGAGGAGAAGGGGGAGGAGACGGGGGAGGACTTGGCGGGGAAGGAGGAGGGGAAGGAGGAGGCGAAGGTGGTGGAGACGGGGGGGACGGAGGTGGCGCCAAAGAAACGACCTCAGTAGGTGGTGCAAGATCCGTGAGCGAATCAAGACCGGCCGAGACTAAGATGGATGCCATCGCCGATGGTTCCGTAGCTGTCAGCGCACTCGCTACGTCTGCAACCGAAGCTAAGGAGGCAACTTCAATTTTAAAATCGACCGCGATTGAACTCGTGGAAGCGAGCGCTGCTCTGCGGCGACGTGCAACGTCCGTAACACCGGTGATTGTCACTGCGTCCGGAGAAACGTTACTCAGAGCTGCGATACCGGCAGCAAAGGCATCTTGTTCTACCTCGCCAAACTCAGCCGCCGTGTAACCGCTCAAGCTCATCTGCACTTCAACCGCTGCCTCAGCTGGTGGCGGCGACGGGGGCGGGGAAGGTGGAGGCGGGGAAGGTGGTGGACTTGGTGGTGGCATTGGCGGAGGCGAAGGTGGCGGGGAAGGTGGCGGCGAAGGTGGAGGAGGACTCGGCGGCGGCGAAGGTGGAGGAGATGGTGGAGGGAATGGAGGAGGCGAAGGAGGAGGCGAAGGAGGAGGCGAAGGAGGCGGAAGCGGTGGAGGAAAAGGAGGGGGCGAGGGTGGTGGTAACGGAGGAGGAGATGGTGGAGGAGAAGGAGGAGGAGAAGGAGGAGGAGAAGGTGGTGGACTCGGCGGAGGGGATGGGGGAGGACTTGG
>Ga0206131_10003332_pt1 | contig 18614 bp, 9 predicted proteins | sample Helgoland_Spring_FD_148636 | JGI IMG/M metagenome (GOLD analysis project Ga0206131, IMG submission 148636) | Pelagic subsurface seawater microbial communities from Kabeltonne, Helgoland, North Sea - Helgoland_Spring_Bloom_20160517_1 | ecosystem: Environmental > Aquatic > Marine > Epipelagic ...
AATTGTGCACACGCGATCACACACACACACACACACACACACACACACACACACGTACGCGCGCGCGCGGCGGCGGCGGCGGCGGCGGCGGCGGTGGTGGCTCACGCCTCCACCGCGGCGACCCCCGCCGTCGCGGGCGTCTACTCGGCCGCCGGCGCGGGCGGCGGCGGCAGCACGAACGAGGGCGGGTGGAAGGTGAACGAGGGCAGCGAGGTTGAAAGGGTTTCGTGAGTAAAGACGACCTGGATCTTGTCGCCGTAGCTGAGGCGCACCTCCGTGTCCTTGCCGACGAGCTCGCCGTTAACCAAGGTGCCGTTCTGGGACGTGTCCGTGAGAAAGACCGTGAGGCGCGCGTTGCTGCCGTGCGGCGAGTCCTTGGGGTCGATGCGCAGGTCCTCCGTGTGGCCAGCGGAGGGCGAGGCGCTGCGCTCGGGGTAGGTCATGCGCGTGAGGAGCTTGAAGTGCCGGCTCGACACGTACGGAAGTTGGTTGTTCTGGCCAAAGCGAATGTCGGTGTGCCGCGAGCGGCCGGCGACGAACTGCTTGTGGCCGTGCAGCGAGAACACCTGGCCCTCGGAAGGGAACTGCTTGGTCGGGTTGCCCGGCGCGTCGGTGGCCAGCAGCTTGCCCCAGCAGTAGAGCCGCGGCGGCGACGCGTGGAAGAGCGCGGCGGGCGGGCGGGGGCCGCCGTGCGCAAGGCGTGCCTGCTGGATGTGCGGCCCGATCATGGCCACGAGGTCGCTCGCGACGTCGGCGGCGCGCTCCTCCAGGTCGGTGTACGTGCGCGTCGCGTCGCGGTCGAGCGCCACCGCACGCCGGTCGACGCCAAAGTAGTTCGCGACGAGCTCGCGCAGCTTGATCCACACCAAGCCCACGTTTCCCCACCACGAGGCGCCCCGCGCGTAGGCCTGGCGGCCCGGAAACCAGGGCGTCGACCCGTTGGTGAGCACGTGGTCCCAGCGCACGGCCGAGAGCATGGCCAGCAGCGCGGACCGCTTGCCGCCCATCGCCTCCACCGACGCGCCGACGAACGACAGCGGGCCCGTGCAGTACCACTTGAGCAGCGCGCCGAGCACCTCCTCCTCGTGCGCGCACATGAGCGAGTCGCGCTGCACGAGGTCCATGAGCACGTCGGCCGGCAGCGCGTGCAGCGACGAGTCGCGCTCCACGACCTCCGAGAAGAGGAGCGTGAGCGAGTCGAGGCACACCCGCTCGAGCGCCTCGCAGCCGACGTTGCGCGCGAGCACCAAGTACGAGACGCAGTTGGACGGGGAGAGGTCGTCGCGCCACGCCTCCACGCAGTAGTCGCAGAGCGGCAGCACCTCGTAGTAGTCGGCGAGCGCGTAGAGCTGCCCGCTCTCCTCGAGAGGGAAGGCGATCGCCTCCCCGTGGATGAAGCGAAGGAGCAGCTCGACGTGCTTCGGCTCGTGCCCGCTGACCTCGACCACGCGCTCGCTGCGTGGCCCCGCCAGCAGGTCGGGCCTGGCGAACGAGCCGAAGAGCAGCGTCTCGAACACGGGGGAGGCGCCGGCGAGCAGCGCGCTGCAGCAGTCAAACGTCGTCGCCGGCGTGTCGTCGTTGAGGCGCACCGACAGCTCGAAGTCGCCACGCTGCTGCGCATACATGCGCCGGAGCACCTTTTGGGCGTGCGCCTCGCTCGCCTGGATCGCGCAGCCGGTTGCCAGCGCGCCGCCGTTGCCGTCCTCCATCTCGTCATGCGAGCGCTTTTGCTTGGCCGGCACGGCGCCGGTGCCTGCGAGCGCGGCGGTCGCGTGGTGAGCACGACGCTCGGTCGGAAGGGGCCGCCCACCGAGGCCCAGCCCCACCTTTGCGGGCTCCACGGATTCGGCAGCGGCTGGCAGCGGCTGGCAACCAGTGACCCCAACCCGCGCCGTGCGTGCACTGCAGTGGCAAGGCGGGGAGAGGGAGGGGGCGGGGGCGGGGGAGCGCACCTGCACCGGCGCCCATCGCACCGTTGGTCGTCGTCGTCGTCGTCGTGGCCATCGCTCCGTGTGTGGGCAAGAGCGTGCAGTGCTCGCTTTCTGCGTCAAAGTTGCAAGTTCCAGGCCGCACAAAAGCGAGCGCGTGGCATGAGTGCCACAAATGGGAGGGGGGGTACAAATGCGTGACATTAGTGCCACAAAGGCACCCGAACGCGCGGGAGCAAACTTGCAGCTTCTGGCACACCTACACGCCATCCACACGCACACATGGACCTCGGCAAGTTCGCCTACCGGCCCGGAGCGGCCGCGCCGAGCAGCGATGCCACGCGTTCTGGTGGCAGAAGCAGCAGCGCCGGCCCGCGCCGCGCCAAGCTGCCCTCGTACTGGTCGGGCGGCGGCGGCAAGCGCCGCGCCGCGTGGGACGCGCTGGGCGACGACCTGCTCGATCTCGTCTTCAGCCACCTCGACGACCGCGCGCTCGTCAAGCTCGCGCGCTGCGACCGGCGCACGTGCGCGCTCGCGCGCGCGGCCGCGCGCCGCCACCTGGGGCTCTCCGCGTCGCAGTGGGAGGTGTTCCGCGCCGTGCTCGAGCGGCGCGAGAGCATCCTGCTCATGGGCGCGCCCGGCTCGGGCAAGTCCTTCCTGCTCAACGTGCTCAAGGAGCGCCTGCGCGTCCCGCTCGTCACCGCCTCCACGGGCGCCGCGGCCGAGAAGATCGGCGCGTCCACCTGGCACGCCGCGCTCGGGCTCGGCATCGGAACGGAACCCATCGGCAAGATCATGAGCCGCCCGCCGCAGTGGCGCAGCCACGTCGCGCAGTGCGGGTCCGTGCTGCTCGACGAGATCGGCATGCTGACGGCGCACGTGCTCGACCTGGGCGGGGAGGTGCTGCGTCGCACCAAGGGCGGCCTGCCGCAGATCGTGGCCTCGGGCGACCCGATGCAGCTGCGCGCCGTCGCCGCCGACATGGACGGCCCCTTTTACGCGTCGCAGCTCGTCAAGCAGCGGCTGCGGCCGTACATCCTGCGCGAGAGCCACCGGCAGGGCAAGCAGAGCAAGTTCCTCGCCATCCTCAACCGCGCGCGCGTCGGGCGCGCGACGGAGGACGACGTGCGCTGGCTGCACGCGTGCGCGCTGCGGCCCGCGCAGCTGCCAGCGGGCCGGGCGCCGCCGATGCTCGTGTGCACCAACCTCGAGGCCGACGCGCACAACAACCAGCGCATGGCCGCGCTGCTGGGCGAGTCCCATTACTACCCCGTGATCCACACCGGATCCAAGGACGAGTGCAAGTTGTGGCCGACGACGGTCATGCCCTTTCGGATGATGCTCAGCCTCAAGGTGGGCGCGCGCGTGCTGCTGACGATCAACCCGCGCGGGTGGGGCATGGAGTGCCTGCACAACGGCTCCACGGGCACGGTGGCCTCGCTCGGGGTCGGCTCGGCGTTGGTGGCGTTCGACTGCGGCGTGACGCGCACGATCCGGCCCCACACGGTGGAGAGGCGCAAGGACGACAAGGTCGTGGCCACGCGGTCGCAGCTGCCGCTGCTCGTCGCGTTCGCGATCAGCATTCACCGGGCACAGGGCGCGACGCTCGACCTGGTCTCGATCAACCTCGCGCGCGCGTTCGCGGCCGGGCAGGCGTACGTGGCCCTCTCGCGCGCGCGCAAGATCAACCACATCGCGCTGTCGGGGCTCCGGCTGAGCGCGCTCAACCACGTCGACCGCGAGGCGCTGTCGTTTTACCAGGCGGCCGTGGCGCGCGCGGCGCGGCGGCGCGACGCGCCGCGCGCGGCGCGGCGAGCCGATCGGCGTGACACACCGTGACGACGTGCGCCGCCACGAGGCGCTGCGCGCCGTCGGTGAGCGCGAAGGCGGGCCACGCGCGGCCCACGGCCCAGAGCAGCGCGCTCGCGGCCAGGCACGCGCACACGAGCGCGCCGTTGCCGCGCCCCGTCTCGGTGACGTAGTGCGTGGGCGTGTGCACGAGCGCAAAGTAGACCAGGAAGGCGTCGAAGGCCGCCTGCGCGCCGAGCAGCCGGTGCACCTCGCGCACGAGCGCGTGCACGAAGAGCGAGCCGCCGCCGCCGCCCAGCTCGCGGCGCAGGTGCACCCAGCTGGCGAGGCAGAAGAGCACGGTGACGGCGCGCGAGGGCAGCGGCAGCGCGAGCCAGCAGGCGTAGCGGCCGAAGACGCGCGGCTGGCTCAGGTCGGTCAGCCCGTGCGTCGCGACGACGGCGAGCAGCGGGCGCGTCCACGGCGCGAGGCGCACGTCGATGCGCGTCATGGCGTGTGTGTCTCTCAAATTATAAAAGACGCGAGGGAGTTTTAATACACGCGCACTAGCGCCCTCCCTCCTCACTCACTACGCGCGCGCCCCTGTGGAGCGCCGCCCAGACTTGTTGGGCTCGTCCGCCTTGAGCCGGAACTCGACGCGCGCCTTGTACTCGGGACTCAGGTCGGCGATCATGTCGAGCAGCCGCCCGGCCATGTCGGGCGCCTTGTTGATGACCCGGGCATAGTCACCCACTTTCGATCTGTAAACGTCGTACAGGGACCGCGTCAGCGCCTGGATGCCGCCCATGCGCACGGTCGTGGAGGCCTGGTCGCCTTCATACGGTGCGCCCTCAAGGTCGGTTTCCGCAATCTGGACGAGCGGCCGCGTGTCCTGCTGGGCGAGGGCTTGCTCGCACACGGCGACGAAAATAATCAGCGAGACGGCGCGCCTGAATGGCATCTTGCCCGGCTCCAGGCCTCTGACTTTCCCAAAGTACCGCATCAGCGTGGGGATGCCGCTCGACTTGACGAAGGCGCCCGCGCCCTCGGGCACCTTGACCACCTCCGAGAGGGTGTGGAGGACGTTGCCAACTTGCCCGCCGAGCTCCGCTGGAACGAGCGACTGCAGCAGCATCGGCACGACCCCTTGCTCCACCAGCTGCACGCGCATCTCGTCGCCCCGCCCCTGCTTCCCGCGCACCAGGCTAAAGAGGAGCAGCGACGCGGCCTCCATGCTGTCCTGGTAAATGTCCTTCCCCTGGTAGCCGCCGTACGTGCCCTCGTCGAGCCGCATGTCCTCGTCGGTGTCGTGAGCGGTGAAGGCCCGGAAGAAGAAGGCGACGGCCGGTGGGAGCACGTTTGCGCGCAGCATCATCGCGCGCACGTCGGTGCGCGTGCCGTCCTCCTGGCGCTGCCACGCCCAGTGCAGCAGCGTGGAGAGCAAGAAGGCCGCGTGCCGCTTGGCGGAGTCGGAGCCGCTCGTCAGCAGCGCCACCGTGGGCGTCACCGCGCCCGCCCGCATGAGCCGCTCGTTCGTCTCCTTGGCCTTGTTCGCGTTGTAGTGCGCGTCGTCGACCGACATCTGCGAGAGGCTTCGCACGGCCGCCTCCTTCTGCGCGTCCGTGCCGGCCTGCAGCAAATGCACGAGCGGCGCGATGTTGTCGCACTCAAACTTGGTGTGGTCAAACGTGGGCCGCTGGTGGGCCGGGATCTTTTCGCGCACGTACGCCACGAGCATCACCGGCAGCACCTGGTCGTTGCGCTGGAAGAGAAACTCGCGGAACTTGGTGCCCGTCTTGTACCCGCCGCGCAGCGCGTACTCGTGCTCCTTGACGAGCGAGTCGTACTGGCCGCGCAGCTGGGCCTTGTTGTAGTCGGCGTAGACGGCATTTTTCCAAAGGTCCTGGATGCCGGACGAGAACCCCATTTGCCTGTGGGAGATGTGGTTGGCGCACCCGAGGAGCGCGCGCGAGACGAGCATGTAGTAGGTCTCGGACCCGTCGTTGGCGGCGCCCTCGACCTTGTGCCCGGAGGTGTCGAGCCCCAGGATCTGGTTGAAGTCCTCCCACCCCAGATTCTTGGGCGTGTCGCCCCCGCTGGCGGAGAGCCCGGCGTAGTGGTTGGCCTTGCCCGGATCCTCGGCCAGGTAGATGGCCCTGCCAAAGCCGGCCGTCGTGACCCGCTCGACCTCGAAGCCGCCGTAGATGATGCCCTTGACGCCGCCGATGCCCGTGCCGTGCAGCAGGTACTTCTCGTTGACCTTGTTGTTGAGCGTCGTCAGGTCGTTCCGGCCGCTGTCCACGTACATGTCCCCGAGCGGCGCGTCGGTGCGCACGCACTCCTCCGACGTGCCAAACTCGTTGCACGCGCCGGGCGCGATGGACATGGTCGCGCGCTTCGCCTTGTACCGCTTGACGTGCTCGTGGTTGTCCTTGTAGATGATGTCGTAGACGCCCACGGGCGTGAGCGTGTTGTAGTCCCACGTGTACTGCTGGTCCCGCCCCTGCGAGAGCCCCTCGGGGTTGACGTTGTCGAAGAGCGCCTTGATGGCGCGGTAGCGGGACGGCGGCGCCAGCTGCAGCCGCGAGTTGGACTCCATCGCCCCCTCCATCTCGTTGGGCGCGGGCAACTCGATGAGCGGCTTGGCCACCCGTTCCGCCGCCTTGATCCCGCGCTTGCGGATCAGCTTCTCCGTGGCGATGCCCCCGGTGTCGTCCACGTCGTGCACCGCCAGCGCGGAGAGGTCGGGCAGCATCATTGCGCACGCGACGCACGCACGCACGCACGCGGCGCGGCGCGCGTGGTGCCCACCTCCTCGGTCGAAACGCGCGCCTTATCTGCCGCGCGCGCGCAAACTTGCCGCGCCGACACACCCACTACAGTGTACCCTTTGACTGATTTTAGGAACACTATTTTTGCTCATCACAATGTGAGCACTTTGCCACTCGGCCAAGGGTGATCACATTGTGTCGCTCCGGGAATTTCTAGAATCGTTTTAGTGAGGTTTTGAGGCGGAAATAGTGAGTTGGCTGGTTACCCAAGCAGTGGGAATGCGTTCCCACTTCAGCAAGCAAACAGTGACCCTAGCTTTTGAGTGGTACTGATTTTAGGGTCACTGTTTGCTTGCTGAAGTGGGAATGCATTCCCACTGCTTGGGTAACCAGCCAACTCACTATTTCCGCCTCAAAACCTCACTAAAACGATTCTAGAAATTCCCGGAGCGACACAATGTGATCACCCTTGGCCGAGCGGCGAAGTGCTCACATTGTGATGAGCAAAAATAGTGTCTCTAATTGTAAACTTTTACCGACTATAGTGCTGAAGTGGGAACGCGTGCCACTGGTTGGGTAACCAGCCAACTCACTATTTCCGCATCAAAAGTCACTAAAACGATTCTAGAAATTCCCGGAGCGACACAATGTGATCACCCTTGGCCGAGCGGCTAAGTGCTCACATTGTGATGAGCAAAAATAGTGTCTCTAATTGTCAGCTTTTACTCACTATAGTGAGTGCTTCGGAGCGTGACGCGTATTATCACCCCCCCCCCTTTCCCTCCCTCCCAATGGCATGCTTGCTTTTTTGCGGCGTGCCACCATGTAACGGGTGACCGCCTTTTTGCGTCTTGCACGTGCACTTACCGAACACCCACGAACGAAGCGAACCCATGAGCGCCTCCGCCACGATGAGCGCCACGATGAACGCCGCGTCCCAGGGTGCGCGCCCCCGCCCCATCGCCACCACCGCCCTCACCAGCGCCGGCGCCGCGCTCGGCCCCTCGTCGGCCGTCGCCCGGCCGGGCCGCCCGCCCCGCGCGCGCGGCGGCGCCCGCGCCCGGCGCGCCCGGCGCGCCGCGCCCGCGGCCGGACCCCACCGCCGTTGCCACACGCCCAGCGACCCACCCGTGCGCCCCTCACCCGCGTGCGCAGACGCCAACCAGCACCGCTCGCCCAAGCGCGAGTGCCCCGACGCCGACAACGACTACCACATGCCGGCTGCCCAGCAGCCGGCCACCTCCTCCAACAAGAACATCGGCGTGCTCGGCGTCGACCACGCCGCGCCCAGCTTCGCGGATCGCGTGCTGCGCGTGCACCCCTACCCCCAGACGCAGCCGATGTCGATGGACGTGCCGGACGAGGCCCTCCAGAGCATGCAGGGCGAGACCAAGACGCCCCTCGACTTCATCGCGCCCGACGAGCAGGCCGCGTACGTGCCGGTCTTCAACGTCCTCCTCGCCACCCAGGTGGCCGAGGGCGACGCCGAGGCGCGGCTTCTCGAGCAGGCGCGGCTGCTCGAGGCGCACAAGAGGGCGACGGACGAGCTCACCAACTACACCCAGGCGTGGGCCAGGACCTCGTGGGGCCACAGCTCCCCGCCGGTCGTCCTGCACGACAACGTCGCCGCGAGCCTCGAGGCGTACACCCGGTCGATGCAGGACTGCACGCAGCAGCAGGTGCGCCCCAAGTCGATCGAGGTGGTGATCGACGCGTCGCTCGAGCGCATCGCCGTCTCGTGCGCCGTGGCCAACCCGACGAGCAAGTGCGGCGAGATGCACGTGTCGCTGCCGGCGATGGAGGGCTGGGGCTACCTGTACTCGGAGGAGCGCGTCGCCGACTACCCGCGCACCGAGACGTGCGAGCTCAAGGCCAAGGCGGAGCGCATCTACAAGGAGGCCAACGCGGCGGCCAACACGGGCGCGAGCATCTCGCAGAACTCGCGCGAGATGGTTGCCCGCTCGTTCAAGTGCCCCGCGGGCGACACGGCGTGGGTGACCTTCCACTTCAAGCTCGCCGACCCGGCGCGCTGCTGGAAGCAGCAGCCGGTGCGCGCGGCCGCGCCGGGCGCGTCGCCGCGCCACCCCAAGGAGGCGCTGGAGTACGCCATCTTCACGCCGCCGTCCGACGGCGCCGACGCCGTCCCCTTCCACCTCAGGGTGCTCCGCCCCGAGGACGACTCGCTCTCGTTCGCGCTGCCGTCGTCGCAGGCGGTCGAGCACGAGGCCGAGACGCGCAACTGCGGCGTCTACTACGTGCGCACGGCGACGGCGGACGGGCGCGGGGCGCCGCTCACGCTCGTCGGCGAGCGGCCGCTCGTGGCCGAGGTCGCCTTCCCGTCGCCCAACCTGCCCAAGCTGCTCAAGGTGCGCGTCGAGCGCGAGCAGTGGGACGAGTGCGGCGACCTGGGCGACGCCTTCAACGCGGCCGTGAAGATCCAGGACAAGCCGACGATCAAGCTGCTCGCGCACGCGCCCGCGCACCACCCCGACGTGGCCGTCTCCATGGCCGGCGACGCCGTCGCCACGCTCAGGGTGACCATGCCCAACGTGGTGCCCAAGGAGTGCAGCGCGACGCGCAAGCCGGTGGTGAAGAAGATCGTGTTCGTCGGCGACGCGAGCGGCAGCATGGGCATCACCGCGCCCTACGGCTCGGGCATGACCAACGCGCAGAAGCTGGACAAGGAGATCGGCGCGCTCGGCCAGAAGCTGCTCGGCCTGCTGCCCTTTTTGCGCAAGCACGGCCTCTCGATCCCGGGCGACCGCATCGAGGCCAGCTTCGTGCGCTTCCACTCCACCGCGCGCGTGGTTGCGTCCAACGTCGAGCTGACGGCCGCCGACGCGCAGCAGCAGATGGAGCGGGCCGTCGCGGCCTACCAGGCCTGCTCCGACTCGGGCGGCACCAACTTCTGCTCGTGGCTCGAGATCGTCGAGCAGATGGCGCAGCAGCCGGGCGACCTCGTCGTCATGGTGGGCACCGACGGCGGCGCGCACGATGGCGGCGGCTTCTTCCGCCGGCTGCAGAAGCTCAAGGACTCGCGCGAGAACACGCACTTCATCGTGCTCGCGATGGGCGCCTACCTCGACGAGGAGACCGCGCGCCGCACGCAGACCGATGGGCACCGGCTGATGGAGGAGGTGGGCCCGGCCGTGCCCGACCTGGGCTACCAGCTGCTCTTCAAGTGCATCGTCAAGAGCATGCAGAGCATGAAGATTCGCGTCGCCGCGCCCATCCTCTCGCTGTCGGGCAACCAGAGCGAGATGCCGTCGATGGGGCTCGGCCTCAACGTGCCGCACGTCGTCGGCATGACCAAGAGCGTGTGCCCGGGCGAGTCGTTCGTGATGACGGTGCCCGCGCGCTACGGCGACGCCAACGCGGGCACCGACCTGCAGCTGCCCCCGTTCTACCTCGGCGAGTCCACGGACCCGGGCGCCTTCGAGTACAGCGTGGCGCCCGCGCTCAAGCCCGACGCCGACGCGGTGCTCAAGCAGATCGACGCGCTCTACTGCAGCCCCGACGTGAGCCTCGTGGCCGACTCGGCGGCGTGGCTCCAGCGCGCCGTCGAGGGCGTTGGCCTCGTCGCGCGCAAGGACACCACCCACACCAAGTGCGTCGCCACGTACGTCTACCCGGGCGACAAGGGCGTGCTGCCCGCGACGGTGACGGTCGCGCCGCCCAAGGACCTCATGCGCGAGGGCCTGCTCTCCAAGACGCAGGCCGGCTACCCGTGGATGGCCAACGACGCCGGCCAGCGGCCGCGCGCCACGGTGCACGTCAACTACGCGCCCGGCTGTGGCCCCGACGCCAGCACGGTCTGCTTCCGCAGCTGCGGCGCGAGCGGCTTGGACGACAACCAGCCGCAGTACACCTCGTGCAGCGGCGGCGCGAGCGGCTTGGACGACAACCAGCCGCAGTACACCTCGTGCAGCGGCGGCGCGAGCGGCTTGGACGACAACCAGCCGCAGTACACCTCGTGCAGCGGCGGCGCCGCCGCCGCCATGCCAAGCGCGCCGCCCGCCAAGCCGTCGGCGCGGATGGACGTCGACCTCAAGAAGCTGCCGGGGGCCGAGGACTTCCTGCGGGCCGCGTGCAGCCGCGTCTACGTCCACCACCTCACCAACAGCAACGTCGCGATGATGGTGCTCACGCAGCTGCGCAAGTTTGAGGAGCGCCTCAAGAAGAAGGTGGAGGCGGGCGAGCGCGCCGCGCAGTTCGGACCCGGCGTGCCGATGGACGACGCGGCGCTCGAGGCCATGGCGGACGCGCAGGGCGACGCGTGCGACGACGGCTACCTGCCCGCCCTCGCCGCCGAGCTGCGCGCGATGGTCGCCGTGCTCGTGGAGCAGGCCTTCGCCACGCAGTTCAGGGGCGGCGTGGCCGTCTACGACGAGCACCTCACCGAGCGCGCGGGCGCGCTCCTGCTGCGCGTCCAGTACCTGCGCTCGCTGATCGAGGGCATCGCCGGCATCTCGTGCGACGGCGCCAACTTCTACCGCGCGCACCTGTCCTTTTCGGACTTCGAGCAGGACGCGACGCCCACGCAGAGCTCGTTCAAGTCGACGCTCAGCTGGGAGCTGTCGCCACAGCTCTACCCCGAGGACCACTGCATGAAGGCGGACGTGGCCGTCGGCTCGCTCGTGGAGGCGGCACAGAGCGCGTCCGACAAGCTCGTGTCCGAGTGGCGCGAGCACGTGGGCATCTCGGCGGGCGGCTTTCCGGGCCACGCGCTCGTGCGCCTGATCAAGGAGCCCAAGGGCTTCACCGACGAGACGATCCACGTGCCGCGCTACGACAACAACAACGACGGCGACAACGCCTTTTACACCTCGCTCTCGGCCTCGATGTCGGCCGGGGCCGACCCCAAGTTCTTCGACCCGCTCCCCAAGAGTGTGGGCGACCAGGTCGCGGCGCTCGTGAAGAAGCACAATGCTTAACAGCGCGGACAAAAGACCACGCACGCACACACACACACACACACACACACATGCACACATGCACACAAAAGACATGGTTAGGGGTGTAGTTGTGACAACCGTGTCGTAGCCGCGTCCATCTGCGCTTGGCGCATGGCGCGGTGCGTGTCGTCGTAGTACGCAAAGAAGAGCGTTTTCACCCTGTCCACCGTGACCGTCCCCGCGAGCAGCCGCTCCCGGCACTCGAGCTCGAGCTGTAATCCTAGAATCCCCGGGACGTAGCTCTCCGGGTTGGCCGCCACCGCCTGGTAGGAGGCGACGGCGTCCGAGGCGTCGGCCTCGGTGCCGGGCGCGTGCACCGGCATGCCCATCATCTCGCCCAGCGTCTCGGGGTCCTCGTCGATCGCGCGCAGGCGCAGCCACGTGCCAAAGTGCGGCAGCAGCGACACCGCGACGCGCCGCTTGGCGACCAGCGCCTCGGGCGTGGAGGCCACGAGGCTGGCGCGGCGGCCGCGCGTCTGCTCGTACGCGAGCACGGCGCTGCAGAGGCGCGCGTCGCCCAGCAGCACGGAGCCCACGAGCCACTGGCCGCTGAGCAGCTCCGCGTCGCTGAGCGACGCGTACGCGCGCGCGCTGGGCACGAAGATGTACGGCGCGTCCTCGTCGCCTCGACGCCGCGCCTCGTTCGGGTCGACGTACACGACGCGGCCGCTCGGCGTGCGCGTCGCCACGACCACGTGGAAGCAGCAGCGCCACGCGGGCGCGCGCGCGCGCTTCGACGACGGCGCGGACATCTCGTAGAGGCAGAAGCCGCGCACGAGCGCGGCGCCCTCCTCCGCGGCGTGCAGCCGCGCCAGGTTGGCGCACCACGCGTCGCGCGCGCCGGTGCCCGGCCACATCTGCCGCGGCGGCGCGTCGCCGCGCGCGCGCAGCACCGGGAGCAGCCGGTCCTTGAGCTCGGCAAAGCGCGCGGCCGTCACCAGCACGTCCCGCGTGTCGCGGCCCTTGCGCGTGTTGTGCGACCGCATGGTGCCGGCCGCCCGTCGCCGTGGCGCGTGCGGCGCACAGCGCTTAGCGTTCTGACACACACGCTAAGCGCAGAGCCGCGCACCATTTAGTGAACCCCTCTCACAGCAGAGTGAGCGGGTCGGCGACATGGCCATCTCGACCGTCCTGTGGTTGGCGTGCGCGCCCGCGCTGACGGCCAGCTTTGCCGCCCTCGTGGTTGCGGCGTGCGTGCTGCACGCAAAGACGGGCGCAACCGCGGCGTTGGTGGCGAGCGCCGTGCTGGTGCTCCTGCTGCGCTTTCGACTCGCGGACGCGGGCGCGCGCGCGCGCATCCTCTCGGGCCACTCGCCCTTTGGCTGCTTCGCGGCGCCCAAGACGGTCGAGGCCTTCGTGGACCGGCTCTGCGCGGTCTGGCACGCAACGGACGGCCGACCCGCGGTGGTCGGCTCGGGGTGGGGCTGGTTCATCGGGCGCGCGCGCGCGCCCAACGCCGTCTTCACGCACAACCTCCAAGGGCGGATCGGCAAGCTGGCCTTCCTGGCAGGCACGGAGCTGCGCACGGTGGAGGCGACGCTGCGCAAGCAGTACGGCCGCACGTTCTGGAGCACGCCGACCATGCAGCGCATCTCCATCGGGTCGTGGCTGGCGCGCAGCTGTCACGGCAACTCCGGCGCGGCCGGCAAGCCCAGCAGCTACGCGGCGTCGCGCGTGCTCGTCGTCGACCTCGCCTCGCTCGAGACGACGAGGGAGGGCGCGCGCTGGGAGGAGTACGGCGCGATGAAGCCGCGCTTCGACAAAGAGCCGGGCCGCTTCGTCGTCGCGGCGGTGGAGTTTGACTTGGCGCGCATGAGCACAAACGACTGGTTGAAGAAGGAGCGAACCGACGTGACTCGGAACGACACGACCGCCTCGCAAGGGCTGCGCGAGTGGCTGACGCCCGACGCCGTGCTGCGCGTGCTCTTCTTCGGGTCGGCGCGGCGCGACCTGGCCCTAGGGGTCACGTACGTGCCGTTCGATCCGGAGGTGCACGAGTACGACCTTCACCGCGAGTTCTGCGGCTGCTGCGGCCGCATGGTGCGGCACATCGACCCCCACGACTGCTCGCGGGCGTGCACCTCGTTGCAGCTGGACACGTGCTCGCTCCTGTGCGGCTGGTACGAGCGCTCCGAGCGCGTGTGGCGCGGCGTCATCAAGCTGAGCGACGCCAACGCCTTCTCGCCCGACCCGTCGTGGCTCGCGCTGCCCATCATCGCGCTGCTGAGCGGCACGGTCAACTACGAGCTGATCTTCCACCTGCCGCAGCTCGTGGCGCCCACGGTGCACACGCAGCGCTTCCGCGTGCAAAAGCTGTGCAATGCGCTCCTGAAACTCTACGAGCAGATATGGGGGCGCTGCGAGCTGCGCATGGGCGGCCTGGACAAGGGGCTCGTGTTCGTCGACTGCATCACGCGCGAGCGCGACGCGCCCGTCGTCATCGCCGCGCTCAAGCCGCACATGCACCTGCAGACGGTCGCTTTGCACGACGCCAAGTTTCAAGGTGAGAGCGTTACCAGAGCGATACGCGACGCGGGGTTGATCTTGAAAACCCCGAGGGTCGTGTTCAGTTTAAATGATTAGGGCACACACGCAACTCGGCGTGCCAGAGGCTACTGATGCGCTGGTGCAGCACGTCCCTGACCCGGTAATGCTGCGCGAGGCCTGGGCCCGACGTGACGGGGCACTTGTTCAGGTAGCAGAAGAGCCCGTCCAGCACGTTCACGGCGCGCTTCCGGTCCTCGTGCACCATGTTGGCGGCGTGGATGGCTTCCGCGGCCACCGAGCAATAGTGTGGCGCGCGTTCGTGCAGGCCGAAGGCGGCCCACAACATGCGGTTACAGCCCTGCACCGCAAACACCGCTTCGACGAGGTGCTGCACCTTCTCGCTGAGCGGGAGGGCCACGGAGTGTGGGAGCGCCACGCGGAGGAGCGTGACGTCGATCGCGACGCGCGTCACGCCCTGCACGAAGGCGGAGATCTCGTTTCTCGACGTGTTGCCGTTTGCAAGTGCACGACCGCGCGCAAGGCACCCGAGGCGGTGGCGCAGCTCCGCGAGTTCGGGCAAGAACTGGTGGCTGGGCACGTGCTTCACGAGGCGCGGGTGCACGTGTCCGGACGCGTCGGGTGCGTACGCGAGCGCGATGATCGCGTTCTGCAGCTCCAATGGCAACTCACGCCACATGGGGTTGTGCGAATGTGTCGGCACAAGTGCAAGATTTTGACGGGGCGAGACGCGTCGTCGCGGAACGCGTGACATCCCACCCAGACCATGTCGCGCGTGCAGCACGTGGAAACTTCTAAGCGCAATTCACACCCCTCACGCGTTTGGGGTTTCCGGAGCCGCTTTCAGTGGCACATCACGGCCTGGTGCCGCGTCTTGTACTGCTGCTTCAAATTCTCTTTGCCAACATACACACACACACTGTCACGCACACACACACACAGTCCCAACAATAGTCTCATACAATCTTGCATCCAAAGCTTGTGGGGCAGTGGTCCACCGGAATCATCGCGCACCCAAGGGCGTACGAGGCGTCGTCATAGTTGTTGTACGCGTACGTGTTGTAGTACATGACGTGCCAGTTTGGCCTGCAGAGGACCCAGGTTACATACTCGCAAATGTAGTGGTCGGAGGGGTTTCCTCGCGTGTATCCGCGCTCGTCCAGCGACACGGCCGCGTGGCACTCGGCCTCTGTTGCGCCGTTCAAATTGTTGCAGTATGGTTGGTGCCAGACGTCTTCCCACGGCTGGTCGCTGCCCGCAAAAGCACCTGGGGAGTACTGCGATGGGTCGTCTGCGCATACCGCCGGCGACGACGGCGGCGAGGGCGGCGGGCGCGGCGGCGAGGGCGGCAAGGGTGGCGAGGGTGGCGAGGGCGGCGGCTGCGGCAGCGGAGGGATCTGCGGCGGGGTGGGCGGCGCTTGCGGTGGCGACTCGTAGCAGATGTCAGTTTGCAGACTCGGGAGGTGCTCCAAGAGCTCGAGTGGTCCACCGAGGGTGCCGGCCATAGTCGCGTACGACGGATTGCTCGCGACCGCTTGCAACATTTCCAACACGGCTCCCTCCGGCTCGTTCATGTTATCCGGGTGGTTCCAGCCCCAGGCGAAGATTGTGGGGTTGGTGGCGTGAGCCTTGAGGGCATTCGCCGCGATGACGGGCAGTTGTGTGCAGCTTGGCTGGTTAAAGGTACACGAACCAGGAGCGTTTGCGCATTCGTAGGTGGAACCAGTGGAACCACAGTAACGGACGTTTTGTATGCCATCCGCAAAGAGGAACACTATCGTTTTGGTGTCCGCGCGGGCGCTGTCAAGGAGCGTGCCCGCGGCGTTCAGGCCGTATGAAGTCGGCGTATTTCCTGCTCCGGACAACGCGTCAATGGCAGTTTCGATCGCGCTCTGGTCGGTCGACCAGGTGATGCGGGTGTTTACAGCAGGAGGTGCGGCAAAGACTACCTGATTGAAGGACACGACGGAGACGCGAAAATCGTCGGGGCCCAGGACAAAGTGGTTTACCAGCTGCTTGGAAAAGGTCTTCAGATCGTCCATTGGATCGCCTGCCATCGAGCCGGACTCGTCGAGCACGAGCACCAGGTCGACGCGGCCATTGGTTGTTCCCCCGCAGGGCGGCGGGCTAGGAGACGGCGCAGACGGCGGCGGCGGCCCCTCTGGCCCCGCGGGAGGCGGCGGCACAGACGGCGGTGCCGAGGGCGGCGGCGACGACGGCGGCGGCGAGGAAGGTGAGGATACCAAGCACGCGCACGCGTAGGCGTGCGTGGGCTCCGAGAGCCGGCGCCCCGGGCCGGTTGTATCCAGCGCGGTCATGCACCCGTGGCTCGTGGGGCACTGCGCGGCGGAAAAGTGCTCGCACCGCAGATCAAACGCCTGGTTGTTGGGGCCCGGAATGAACGTGCCATAATTTAGCCGGCGCCTGTCGGCCTCGTTCTCCTCCTCCTCCTCCTCCTCGAGGCGTCGGCTGTAGGAGCCGTAGGAGCCGTCGTAGGAGTAGGTGTCGTACGTCGTGGTGCCGTAGGTGAGGTCGGAACCGTCGGCATGCATGGCTGGGCCCGCCTTGCTGCACTCCGACTTGCCTTGGCCGTCTTGTGTGTAACCAGGGATGAGCGTATACTTACACGCGCTTGTGGGATTCTCGTTGCTCGGGTACCCCAAGTCGGGCTTGGTCACGAGCACGCTTACGCAGTTGGCTTGGGCCGCGTCGTGAAGCGCCTGGTCACCAGTAACAACCGACATCGAGTCGCAGAAGCTCAAGTGGTATTTTCTCTCCCACGGCTGGGGCGTCGCGTACTCGGTGGTGGTGTACTGGGTCGGGTCGTCGGCGCAGACAAGTGGCGGTGGTGGCGGTGGTGGCGGCGATGGCGGCGGAAAAGGCGGCAAAGGTGACAACGGCAAGGGCGAGGGCGGCAAAGGTGGCAACGGCGAGGGCGGGGGCGGCGACGCGGGCGGCGGTGGCGGCGACGGCGGCGACGCGGGCGTCGGTGGCGGCGAGGGAGGGGCGGGTGGATCGTGTGCCTGGAAGAATCCAGCCGAAACGGTGTCCGTGACCTCGCACCCGCTGACGTCGCTCCTCGCGCTCAAGGTTGCGCAGTGCGCGTGCGCAGCGGCGAGCGCACCCGCGTAGCCGGTTTCCGACAGGTGGCGGCGACGCGTGAAGTCGGCGCTGGCAAAGGCCGTGCACGTCGCGTTCCACGCGCACGGCGCGAGCGGCGGCGGCGCCGAGGGCGGCGAGAGCGTTGGCGGAGGCGGCGACGCGGGCGGCTCCGCCTCAACCTGCAACGCGGGCGGCGGCGGCATGGGCGGCGGCATGGGCGGCGGTGCGGGCGCCGGCGAGGGCGGCGACGGCGGCGACGCCGGGGGGCACGGGTGCGCCTCGATCGTGATGTCGTCGCGCCGCGTGGGCGTGCCCGTCGCAAAGGGTTCCAGGATGCACAGCACGTAGTGGGGGTCGGCGGTGATGGGCAGGTACACGTCGATCTGGAGGTCCTTGTTCACGTAGCCGCCGTGCGTGTCGGGTCCCCCGACGTGGCACTCCGTCGCCGACGCGGGGATCCACATGGCGTACGCGTTGACCTCGACACCCGCGGTGAAGGTGATCGTCGCGTGCTCCATGTGCGCGACCGTGCCCGGCGCGCTCTCGCAGCCGTGCGACACGCTCGTAAAGGTGAGCACGCTGGGCGGCACGTGACACTGGCACGCGTAGCTGTGCGTGGGCTCCGAGAGCCGCCGGCCTGCCTCCGCCCACGCCGTCTCGGGCTTGGCGAGCTGGCGCCGCCGTCGCGACGCTTCCAGCTTGCACCCGTGGCTCGTGGGGCAGTCGGCCGTGGTCAGGAAGCTGCACCCGAGGTTGACCTGGGTGTCGTCGAAGCCGTCGTCGTAAAGCGAGCCAGCGGCTCCGTAGCTGCCAGCCGTCCCTGCAAACCACATGTGGGCCGGGTAGAATCTTCCGCACGCGCTGCCGCTCCACGCGCACACCGCCACGTCCGGCGCGCCATTGAATAGTAGGTACGACGTGCTGGTCGCGCGAGGGGCCAGGCAAGCCGCCTCGCTGGTCAGCGAGTTGCAGTAGGTCTCGTGCCAGATCGTCTCCCACGGCTCGGCCGTGCTGCCGTAGACGCCCGAGGCGTACTGCGACGGGTCGTCGACGCAAACCTGCGGCCCCGCCGAGGTGCACACGGGCACGGTGGGCGTGCCGTCGGCGAGGAAGACTGGCCAGTCGGTCTTGTCCGCCGTGCCCCCGTACGCGCCCACCGCAGTGCCGGCGCCCATATAGTAGTAGGCCAGGCACCCGTTCACCGTGAGGTAGTGCGTGCCGCCATTCTCAATCGTTCCAAAGATGCCGGCGGTGACGCCGGCGCCGTTGTCGGGCTCCAGCGTGCCGTCCAGCGCCACGACGGCCCACCCGCCCACCGGAGAGTACGTCGTCACGCAGGTGCTGCCGCTGTTTTGGCTGGGGTCGTAGGCGTAGAGCAGCTTGTAGGCGGGCGAGGTGTCGCCATTGTCAAAGTACAGCAGGTTGGTGGGCGTGCACGTCTGCGGGGCGCTGGGGTTGGCGGTGGTCATGTCCGACTCGAGGTCGATCAGCGTGACCTCGCCGAGCGGCGGCGAGGGTGGCGGCGGGGTGGGTGACGGCGGGGTGGGTGGCGGCGGGGAGGGCGG
>Ga0206131_10003333_pt1 | contig 18613 bp, 15 predicted proteins | sample Helgoland_Spring_FD_148636 | JGI IMG/M metagenome (GOLD analysis project Ga0206131, IMG submission 148636) | Pelagic subsurface seawater microbial communities from Kabeltonne, Helgoland, North Sea - Helgoland_Spring_Bloom_20160517_1 | ecosystem: Environmental > Aquatic > Marine > Epipelagic ...
CCTGGCGCCTTGCTGTCTGCAACGCGACGCTCAGCTGTCTCGATCGGGCCTTTGCCATCCAGAGGATTGCCCAACCCGTCGACAACACGTCCTAGCAGTTCGTCTCCTGCAGGTACGTCGACGATTGAATTGGTCCGTTTGACGATATCTCCCTCTTTAATATCCCGGTCTGTACCAAAGATCACCACGCCGACATTGTCGGCCTCAAGGTTAAGTGCCATGCCCTGAATTCCGCCCGGGAATTCAACCATTTCACCGGCCTGAATATTATCAAGGCCATAGACCCGCGCAATGCCATCCCCGACGGACAGCACACGACCAACTTCGGCCATTTCGGCCTCTTGGCCAAAGTTTTTAATCTGCTCTTTTAGGATCGCAGAAATTTCGGCTGCTTGGACACCCATTATCCGACCTCTTTCATTGCATTCTGGAGAGTATTCAGTTTCGACAGTATCGATGTATCGATCATTTTCGACCCTATCTTTACGACAAGACCGCCGATGAGAGACTCATCAACAGCCGCATTTATTTTCACATCTTTACCGACACGCGCCGCCAACGTCTTGGCCAAAGCCGTCGATTGAGTTTTTGTAAGTGCTTTTGCAGACACGACGTCAACGCTCACCTCGCCTCTGTGGTCAGCAAGTTGCGCCCGCAGTTTATCAATCAAATGCGGCAGAACAAACAAACGGCGCTTGCTGGCCATCAGTTTCAAACTGTTCGCGAGGGTCGCGCTGATTTTCAGCGTCTCGGCCACAGCGGCAATCGCACGTCCTTGAACGTCGCGACCGTACAGCGGTGAATTTATCAACAACTGCAGGTCAGCACTTTCCTCAAGCGCCGCACTCAGATCGTTAACGTTAGTTTCTAGTTCGGCAAGATTGCCGTCCTCTTTCGCGATCTCGAACACTGCTTTGGCATAACGCACTGCAATGCTTGAGGAAATCGAAGCTGGTTCTGACACGTCCACCCTTCCGATAATTTTGCTCGTGTACCAAAATTTGGCATACGCGCATTAGCCCGCCCTGAGCATGCTCAAAGCAATGAAATCGGCGTCGGTGTAGCAGAGCGCACCACCCCTCGCAAGTTGCTATACGATTCTGAAGCAAAAGAAAATATGTTTTATATCAGTATGTTAGTAAAAATGCGGCGCTTTGACATGAAAAAAAGTGACAAATCCGCCTGCATGACTGCGTTTCTGGGTCACCAGCGCCTTAGGTCATCGCCACATTTAACCTCTCACAGAACATCATTTTTTGGACCAACGGGTTGGGGGTTGACCCGGCTCATTTGGAAATCGTCATGTAAAAACTTTGGGACTACTCTGCGGTCATGATACGCGGCCCAAACCACGTTTGCTCGAATCGCTCTGCTTCAGATTACCAAGCTTTTTCAGGTCGCGGTAGTTTTGGGGACCGGGCGCAGCACCCGCAACGGGGCCACTACTTTTTCATGCACGCCTGCGCCCATTGACGGCTGAATTCTCTTGCTGACCTCGACCATTAACACTCCGGCGGGAACAATGGCCGCGACCGAACGTCCTGCGCGCTCCCAGATTGGCGCCGTCTTCATCCAAAAACGCCGCTCGGAAGGAGGCTGATACAAAACCGCGGCATGACGCTCGGGCATAAAAGCGTGCAACCGCAACTGCGTTTCCAGCTGACCGTGGCTATAGGGTCGACCAAACCCAAGCGGCGTCTGATCACTGCGCGACCATAATCCGGTACGATTCGGCACGATAAACAAAGCTTTGCCACCTGGGCCTAAAACCCGCCAGCATTCGCTGAGCAGCGCCGACGCCTGTTCTGAGGTTTCCAAACCGTGCACAACCATCAACCGGTCGACATGGCCAGTCTCCAATGGCCAGAGCGTTTCTTGACATAAAACCGACAAATTCGGCGCGTTGCTTGGCCAAGGCATTACGCCTTGAGGCCCTGGCATAAGCGCAGTTACCCGACGCGCCTGTTGTAGATAGGGTCTGAGGAAGGGCACCGCAAACCCAAATCCAACCACGGTCTGACCCTTTGCCTCAGGCCACATCTCCAGAACTTGCGCTCCGATGATACGCTTGACCGAACGACCCAAAGCGGTCCGGTAATAAAAGTTTCTAAGGTCCTGCACGTCAAGATGCATTGCGATGGGTCCTATAATCGGCAACAATATGATATCACGACCGCAGCAAAGGCGAAATACCATGCCGCTTGAAATTTTGACGATCCCCTGTTTGACCGACAACTACGCCTACATCGCCCACGATGCAGACACCGGCGAGACGCTGGTGATCGATGTGCCAGAAGCCGGCCCTGTTATGGCAGCGCTTACCCAGCGCGGTTGGACACTCAGCCATGTTTTGTTGACCCATCACCACGCCGATCATGTTGACGGGTTGGACCCATTGCTAAAAGTTCATCCTGCAAAAGTGATCGGCGCGGCGGCAGATGTCTACCGGCTTCCCGCACTTGATCTTGCGGTCAGCGAAGGGGATACCATTGCCATCGGCGGTTACCGCGGCGAAATCATGGATGTCTCAGGACACACCCTGGGCCATATTGCATTGCATTTCCCCCAAGCCCAAGCGGCTTTTACTGCAGACAGCCTCATGGCACTGGGCTGCGGCCGCCTGTTCGAAGGCAGCCCGCAAGTGATGTTCCAAAGTCTGGCAAAACTCGCCGCTTTACCCCCGCAGACATGGGTGTATTCTGGTCACGAATACACAGCGAGCAATTTGAAATTCGCGTTCTCTATTGAACCCGACAATGCAAGACTTATCTCAAGAGGAGAAAAGATAACCGCCGCCGGCAAAATCGGTCTCCCAACGGTGCCCGAGCTTCTGTCTGAAGAGCTCGCAACCAACCCGTTTTTGCGGTCACACACGGCGGAAGTAAGAAAGGCTGTCGGAATGGAACACGCAGAAGACTGGCAAGTATTTGCAAAGATCAGAACGCTTAAAGATGGTTTTTAAACATATGCGAAACAAAAATTTGGTCGTTTTTAATAAATATACGAGCTCAGGCGCGTATATTGCATTGAACTCGTTTAGGGATTGACCAAACCACACGTTAACACAGGTATCTCACTTCAGAGACATCACAGAACACACGCCAGAGGAGCAGCTCACAGTGCCTTCATTTTCAAACACACTGGAACACGCAATCCATTCCGCTTTGGCTCTGGCCAATGATCGCTCGCATGAGTTCGCGACACTAGAACATCTTTTGCTAGCGCTAATTGAAGAACCAGAGGCCTCGCAGGTGCTCAAGGCTTGCAGCGTTGATATCGATGAATTGCGGGCGACTTTGACCGAATTTGTCGATGACGACCTGTCAAATCTTGTGACCGATATCGATGGGTCTGAGGCGGCCCCAACCGCAGCTTTCCAGCGGGTCATTCAACGGGCTGCGATCCATGTGCAAAGCTCGGGCCGGACCGAGGTGACAGGTGCCAATGTGTTGGTGGCCATCTTTGCTGAACGCGAATCCAATGCAGCTTTTTTCTTGCAAGAACAAGAAATGACCCGGTATGACGCGGTGAACTTTATCGCCCATGGTGTGGCAAAAGATCCCGCTTATGGCGAAGAGCGCACCGTCACCGGCACCAGTGACATCACTGAGGACCCAACCAAAAGTGAGAGCGAGGGCGGCAAAGAAAGTGCGCTGTCAAAGTATTGCGTGGATCTGAATGCCAAATCCAAAAAGGGCGATGTCGATCCGTTAATCGGCCGCTCCCACGAGGTTGAGCGCTGCATTCAAGTGCTCTGCCGTCGCCGCAAGAACAACCCCCTGCTGGTGGGTGATCCCGGGGTCGGCAAGACCGCAATCGCAGAAGGCCTGGCGCGCAAGATTGTCGCACAAGAAACCCCCGCAGTGCTGGCAGAAACCACAATCTTCTCGCTCGACCTCGGTGCGCTTTTGGCTGGAACACGCTATCGTGGGGACTTCGAAGAACGTCTCAAGGCCGTTGTAACCGAATTAGAAGATCACCCCGATGCGGTGTTGTTTATCGACGAAATTCATACGGTAATTGGTGCCGGGGCTACCTCTGGCGGAGCGATGGATGCCTCAAATCTTTTAAAGCCGGCGCTTCAGGGCGGGAAATTGCGCTGTATGGGGTCGACAACTTACAAAGAATTCCGTCAACATTTTGAAAAAGACCGGGCGTTGGCGCGCCGTTTCCAAAAGATCGACGTCAACGAACCCTCAGTGGCCGATTCCGTTAAAATCCTTAAAGGCCTGAAGCCGTATTTCGAAGACCACCATCGGATCAAATATACCGCCGAGGCGATCAAAACTGCCGTTGAATTGGCGGCGCGTTACATCACTGACCGCAAACTGCCCGACAAAGCCATCGACGTCATCGACGAGGCAGGTGCGGCACAGCATCTGGTGGTTGAAAGCAAGCGGCGCAAAACCATCGGCACCAAAGAAATTGAGGATGTGGTAGCAAAGATCGCTCGCATCCCACCTAAAAATGTCAATAAGGATGACGCCGAGGTTCTGCGAGATCTTGAGAAAAACCTGAAACGGGTGGTCTTTGGTCAGGATCCGGCAATTGACGCGCTGGCAAGCGCCATCAAACTGGCACGCGCCGGCTTGCGGGAACCAAAAAAACCCATTGGCAACTATCTGTTTACCGGTCCGACAGGTGTTGGCAAAACGGAAGTGGCCAACCAGCTCGCTGATACGTTAGGGGTCAATATTCTGCGATTTGACATGTCAGAATACATGGAAAAGCACGCCATTAGTCGGTTGATAGGTGCACCTCCGGGCTATGTCGGATTTGATCAGGGTGGCTTGCTCACAGACGGCGTTGATCAGACCCCACATTGCGTTTTGCTTTTGGATGAGATCGAAAAAGCTCACCCCGATGTGTTCAACATTTTGTTGCAAGTAATGGATCACGGCACGCTGACCGACCACAATGGCCGCTCGGTTGATTTCCGAAATGTCGTTTTGATCATGACTTCAAACGCTGGGGCTGCCGAACAGGCCAAAGCCGCGATCGGGTTTGGCCGTGACCGCCGTGAGGGCGAGGATACTGCCGCGATTGAACGGACTTTTACGCCGGAGTTTCGCAACCGTCTTGACGCAGTGATTTCTTTTGCGCCACTTGCAAAATCTGTGATCCTGCAAGTGGTCGAGAAATTTGTCCTGCAGCTTGAGGCCCAACTGATGGACCGCAATGTCACCATCGAGCTCAGCCGTCCCGCTGCCGCGTGGCTGGCTGATAAAGGGTATGACGATAAAATGGGGGCCCGCCCTCTCGCGCGGGTTATTCAGGAACATATCAAAAAGCCGTTGGCCGAAGAGTTGCTGTTTGGCAAGCTGACCAAAGGCGGTTTTGTGAAAGTTTCTGTCAAAGATGGCAAGTTGGAACTTAAAGCCGAGGGGCCGCAAAAGCCGCGTATCGCCGGGAATAAACCGCCGTTACTCACCGCGGATTGACCGCAAAAGCGGTTCTTCTAGCGGCCATTGCTGCGTCGGGCCCAGGTTTAGGGCAGCCTATTGAGTTTAGTTTTCCACTGGACTGTGTACTGGGCCAAACCTGCTATATTGAGGATTATGTCGACCTCGATCCCGGGGATGGGCACGTCGACTATCGATGTGGCATAAAATCCCGCAATGGCCATAAAGGCACAGACATAGGCCTGCTATCAGAACAGCAGATGGCCCAAGGCGTCAACGTGCTCGCTGCCGCCTCGGGCCAAGTGCGCGCAGTGCGAGACGGCCTGCCAGACCGCCCCGTCACCCCACAAAACCGCGCCAGCATTACTGGACGGGAATGCGGCAACGCGGTTGCAGTGCAACATCAGGGTGGCTGGGAAACTCGGTATTGCCACCTCAAAAACAATTCATTACGCAAACAATCGGGCGATAGGGTGCAAACGGGCGATATACTGGGTCAAGTGGGCATGAGCGGCCTTTCTAATTTTCCGCATCTGCATTTAAGCGTGTCCAAAAACGGCAAAACCATGGATCCATTTTTGACCGAAAAGGCCCAAATCTGCTCTGACAAGGTGGGCAATGGCCTGTGGCATCAGGCGCCAGTCTACAGCCCAGCTGGCCTATTTTCTGTTGGCTTTTCTGCGGATATTCCCAGCCTTGCAGATGTCAAAACCGGCGCGGCCCGACAGACATCTCTGGGACGTTACAACCCAGCCCTCGTGCTTTATGGTTACGCGTTCCATGCTGCGGCAAGCGATCTCATTCATCTGCGCGTAACTGGTCCCGAGGGTTTGATTTTTGAGCACACGGCCCAGATCAAAAAAACCCAAAGCCAGCTGTTTCGCGCTTTTGGCAAACGCCGCCCCAAAGCGGGATGGCCCAGCGGTGAGTATCGCGGTGTCGTTACATTGTGGCGCAACAACCGCATCCTTGCAGTGCGTCAGACCGGGTTGACCATCACGCCCTAGAAACCAGTTATTTTTCAGTAAGTTTCAATTCAATCCGGCGATTTTGCGCCCGGGCCTCAGGGGTGTTTTCCGCGTTGACAGGCTGATGTTCGCCAAAGCCGTTTGCTGCCAGCCGATTGGGAGGAATACCAAGTGTGTTCGCAAAATAACGCACCACTGACAGCGCCCGTGCCTGACTAAGGTGCCAGTTATCTGCAAATCTGGACCCCGGCTTGACTTGGGTATCATCGGTATGACCATCAACCCGAATGACCCAGTTGATCTCTTCGGGTATCAGCCCAGCAACCGCCTTGAGGATCTCAGCCACTTTCGCCACTTCCTGCTGGCCTTCAGTTGACAAATCAGCCCCACCGGGTGGAAACAGCACCTCGGATGAAAAGACAAAACGGTCACCAGCGATCCGTACGCCATCTTGCTGACCCAGAACATCGCGCAGCCGGCCAAAGAATTCCGAGCGGTATTTCTCAAGATCCTTAGCCTGAGAGCTCAGCGTATTCGCCTGGCCTTGAAGCTCCAGCGCTTCGCGCTCAAGGCGTTTGCGCGCTGCCTCTTCAAGCCTGCGTCGCTTCCGTTCCTCAGCCGCGACCCGCGCCAGAGCAGAGTTTAACTGACTACCAAGGTTTTGCAACTGAACGTCTTCGGCAATATCCTTGGCCATCGCATCATCCAACAGACCCTGCAGATTTTGTAACTGCGTGCGCAGCGCTGCCACCTGTTGGTTTAACAATGCCATTTCACGCCGAGCCTTAGCCGAAAGTGCTTTTTCTTTTGACAGGGTTTTCTGCGCTTCAGACAGCAAGGCTGCCCGGATTTCAGCTTCGGTCATCTGATCTGCGTTCGTGCGCTCAGCTGCCAATTTTGCCGCAAGCGCTGCGGCAAGCTTGGCGCGAACATCTTCTTGTTCGGCGTCATCCGCAAGTTTTTGCGTCAATGCCGCCGCCAGCCGTTTTTTCAGCCCGTCTGCATCTTGCTCCAGTGCCGCTTTCGCCTGCGCGGCAGCTTCGCGCGTTTTCGCCAGTTCCGCCCGCAGCTCTGCAATGGCCCGTGTCGCCTCTAACAGAGCATTCTGGTATCCACTGCTCTCGGCGTTCAAAGATTCCAATCGGGTCACTTGTGCGTTGATTTTAGCTTGCAACAGGCGCGCTTCGTCTTGCAGCTCTGCTATTGTCGCCGTCGATGTCGCCCGCAAACCATCATAGCGCGCGGTCAACTCAGAAAGCGCCGCCTGCTGACCCGCGTTTTGGATCTGCACCTCCAAAAGATCTGCCCTCAACCCAGAGATTTCACCAGCTGACGCGGCACTATTGCTGTCGTAACGCGCTGTCAACGCCACAAGGTCTTTTTCCTGGCTGGCGTTTTTGGACTGTACCGCCAAAAGATCTGCCTTCAGGGTCCCAATCGTATCAGCCGCGCTCAAACGCTCCACCTCATACTGTTCGTTCAGCGCTATGAGATCTGCCTTTAGTCCAGTGTTTTCAGCCAGCAGTGCCCGCAGATCAGCGTTTAAGCTCTCAATCGTGCCGGAGGCCACCGTGCGCTCTGTCTCATTGCGCGCCGACAGCGCGGACAGCGCATCATTTTGTTCCGCGTTTAGCGCTTGCAGCGCCAACAGGTCAGCTTTCAAACGCTCAATCGCGTTGGACGCAGTAATGCGCTCCATAGCAAACCGCTCAGACAAGACAGTCAAACGCGTGTCTTGGTCTCGGGCCTCAGTCTGTGATAACTGCAACGCCTTTTGTAGGTCCGATATCGTGGTTGCAGCTTCACGCCGCTGTTCTTGAACTTGTGAAGACAGACTTTCAAATTGAGCAATCTGGCGGTCATTTATTATTTGCAAGTCTGCCAACACCTGTTCTAGGGCTGCATATTTATCAGCGGCAGTACTGCGTTCGGTCTCGCTCTTGCGGCTGAGTGCCGTAAACTGTTGGTCCTTTAAAAGCGCACCGGCTTGCAAAGCGTCCAGTTCAGATTCTAGTAGACGTATTTTTTTGCTCATCTCGGTCTGTTCAGAGACAGCAATTTCCGAATTTTTCTGCAGATCCTGCGCCGCTAGAGCCAGCTGCTGTTGCAATTTAGACATAGCGTCATCTTGCGCAACAGAGGCGTCTTCTCGGCTCGTAAGGTCCGATTGCAAGGCAGTATTTTGCGCCTCTAAGCGGGCCACCTGTCGCTCTGCCTCTTGCTGCTCGACCACCGCCTCGATCCGCGCATTTTCCAAATCCAGCAACGCCGCCGCCAGCGCTTGTTCTATTTCTGACAACTGCGCTGCGCGGGCATCAGCTGCGCCACGGGCCTCCCCCAGCGCCATCTGCGCAGTATCTAGTCGCTGCTGTACCGTCTGCATCTGCTTTTGGGTCATCACCAGTTGATCCTGCGTCACCTCAAGCTGTACCGCTGTCAGGGCAAGTTTATCAGTCACTGCGCCAAGATCATCCCGCGTCGTCTCAAGCTCAGTTTGCAAAAGACCCGATTGGGTCTCGGCATCGGTCTTAGACAACAGCGCTGCGGCAAGCTGCATATCCAAATCATCCTGCACCGTATCGGCCGCCGCAAGCAGGGTCAGCGTGTCTTCGGCCTCTTTTCTCTGCTGCTCGAGCGCCATGGTCATTGCAGTCAGTTCGGCATCTGCGTTTTTCAGGCGATCGCGCAGCGCCTCAGCGGCAGCAGCTTCGGCCAAACGCGCCGCCTCCCCAGCGCTAAGCGCCTCTTCGCTGGCACTCAAACGTTGGGTAAGTTCGGCCTGAACACTCTGTTGGTCAGCAGCATCGCGGCGCAAATCCTCGATCAAAGCCTCGAGCGCCTCGCGCTTGGTCGCCGCCAACCGTGCCTGTTCGGTTTGTAGATCCACTTCACTGCGGCTCTGGGTCAGCGCCACTTGCAGTGCCTCTTCGCGCGACAACAAATCCTGCCGCTCGACTTCGAGCGCCGTGCGCTGTTGCTGCAAATTATCAATGGTACTCAGAGCGACTGTGCGCTGAGCCAAAAGGCCTGCAACCTGATCTTCAAACGACACTATCTGCGCGGTCGCCTCTGACAGCGCCTGTTCCTGCACGGCACTGGCCAACCGCAGCGAAGCTATTAAAGCCGCCTGTTCGGTGGCAGCGGCATTTGCACTTTCAAGCTGGCCCGAAAGATCCCCCAGCTTGACTTCCAGATCGATTGCACGACCCTGTTCCAAACCCAGAGCCTGCCCCAGCGCCAGAACTTCTGAGGCCAGCGAATTCAGTTCGTTTTCCTGACCAGTGATGGTTTCCCGAAGGACAAATTGCACAACGGTAAAGATCGTCAGCACAAACATTAAAACCAGCAACAAACCGGTCATCGCATCGACAAACCCAGGCCAGATTGAGGCTTGGAACCGTTGGCCGGTACGCCGTGACAGGGGCATTGACTAGCCCTCCTGCACAGATCCATCAGAAGCGGAGGCCAATCTGGCTTTTTCACGCATCTGACGAATCGACTGGCGTCCCGCCATCAGTTGAGCCATATTTTCCAATGGTTCATGTAAGGATGCCAGATCGGCCCTGAGTTCGGCCATCGTCTCTTGACGGCCGGCAGCAATCTCTTCGAGAATACGCAGCATCTGCACATCCATCGAACGCAATCTCATGCGGCTTTCAGCGTCAAACCCATCGCCAAGGTCAAGCTGCTGCAAGGTTTCCACCAGACGGTGCTGGCCCTCTGCAACGCGCTGCATCCCGTTATCGACATTATCCGACGCCTCCATCCGCCGCGTCATATTGTCGAGCGCATCAGCGAGGCGACCCAATTTCTCGTCGACCACAAATCGGCTCGATTCCGCACTGGCAAAGATATTTTGCATCTTTTCCATCTGCTGCGCCATATGATCAAGAATGCCAGCCACCATTGACTGCTCTGAACCACTGTCGCCGTCGCCACTGGAAAACCCAACCCGGGTGATCGAGGACAACCATTCCTCCAACTCGCGGTAAAACCGGTTCTGTCCATGTCCGGCAAACAGCTCAAGCAAACCGACGACCAGAGATCCTGCCAAACCAAGCAAAGAAGAGCCGAACGCAACCCCCATGCCGCTGAGTTGGCTGTCGAGCCCGTTCATCAAACGGCCAAAGACCGCTGCGCCCTCTTCTCCGTCTTGTGGTGCCAGGGAACGGATCGTATCCACAAGTGCCGGAACGGTTGTCGCAAGCCCGTAAAATGTTCCTAAAAGGCCTAGAAAAATCAGTAGGTTGACCAGATATCGGGTAAATTCCCGTGCTTCATCAATCCGGGTTGCCACCGAATCAAGGATGGACCGATTAGACGAGGAACCGATCTGCATCGCCATACCACGCGTGCGCAGCAGCGTCGCCAAGGGCGCCAACAAGCGGGGTGCCTTGGCATCCATGACATCATCGTGTTTTCCGACAAAACGCTCAATCCATCGCACCGAGGTGATTAGCTGTGCAACCTGCCAAAAACACCCAACAACACCAATAAAAAACACAAACAGGATAAATCCGTTCAGATAGGGGTTGGCCTCAAACACCGGCAGAACCCTTGGTGCCGCAAGAGTACCACCAGACGCCACCAGACCTAAAACCAAAAGCATCAGCACGATCTGACGTACTGGCTGCGAAAAATGCAGCTCTGTTCTTGGATCGGATACGTCCATCAAAAATCGGTCCTAGTACGGTTACAAGGTTATATTCTATTTCTTCTTAGGCGGTAAGCCAAGCCATTATCCTGTTAAAACCGCTACTCGCGTCGAAAGCCACGATAAATCTGCATCAGAAATACCCATGTTGGCAAGCTGACGCGCAGTCTTGTGCAAGTATTCGCTGTTTGCGCCGCGACCGCCCACCGCGCGGCTTATAATAAGCGCTTGTTCGTCCATCGAAAGGGCCCCGCAATACTGCACATGATAGGGATCAACCACATAGGTCAGCGCCGATACGATAGAGCCGTCCGCAAGGGTGACGGGAAGCGTTTTCTCGACATAGGCCGACGAGACCAGCTCGCGTTCACGCAGATAGCTCAGCGTTTGCTGCCGCGTTGCCGCAGGTACTAAAAGCGCCATACCACGACACAGCGCGTCAGATCGTTCGTCCAAGGCCAAAACCAACCCCGGTGCCTCAGGGGTGCCGCGATGGTGGATTGAACGCATACAAAAGCATCGGTGATAGCCCGATAGCGTCGCAAGCTGGCTCTGCGCATACTCAAACCCCGGATTCCACAGCAACGATCCATAGCCAAATACCCACATACGCATTCCTCTGGTTTTTATGCTAAGACCTGCTGTAAACACTATCGCAACTTAGGTGAAGAGAGGTGTTTTGTGAAACGCTTACTATTGGTCATCCTTGTCGCCGCGCTCGGCTGGTCCGGATTTTGGTTTATCGGCGCCCAAAGCCTTCGAAACAACATATCGCTCTGGTTTGAAAACCGTCAGGATACGGGCTGGGTTGCTGTCTACAGCGCCGTCTCAGTGCGCGGTTTTCCAAATCGCTTTGACACCAATTTCACCAATTTGGAACTGGCCGACCCCAGCACCGGCTGGGCCTGGTCTGTAGATTTCTTCCAACTGTTCAGCCTGAGCTACAAACCCACTCACCTGATCGCTGTCTGGCCACCACAGCAAAAGCTGTCGACACCAAACAGTAAACTCGCGATCAGCAGCGCCGATATGCGCGCCAGTCTTGTTGTTGATGACCCAAAATCGCTGGCCCTGGACCGCAGCAGCTTTATCGCAAAAGATCTGACCGTGACCAATGCAGATCAAACCGGAGTGCGGGCAAGTCTTATATCTTTAGCGCTGCAGCGCCGCGATTTGGCAACTCACAGCTATCAAATCGCCCTGTCAGCAGAGGGACTCGGCCCCCTCGAAGAAACCCAGAAAAAAATCGACCCAAGCACAATGTTGCCGAGCTATCTGCAATTTTTAAAGGCTGATATGACGATTGCATTTGACCGGCCCTGGGACCGGTCAGCGCTTGAAGCCCTCAGGCCACAACCAACCGCGATTGATCTTCATTTGGCACAGGCAACCTGGGGCGTGCTCGACCTTAAAATTGCCGGCAAGCTGGCGGTCGACGCCGCTGGTTGGCCCAGTGGCGATGTCACCGTCAAGGCATCCCAATGGCGCGAAATTCTGGAATTGACCCGCAGCGCGAGACAGTTGCCAGACCACGTGATTGACTTGACAGAAAAAGCTTTGGCCTTTTTAGCAAGACTGAAAGGCCAAGACAGCTCGCTTGATCTGACGTTGACCCTGAAAGGCCAACAAATATTTTTTGGGCCAATTGCCATTGCGCCTGCACCACGACTGCATTTCCGATAGACACAGGCTGATCTTGTCACCGAGTGGCAAACGTGTAACGAACTCTAAGATAGAAATTCAGCGACAGAAGGGGTCTTGCGCCAGACCAATCGCCAAAACAACCCCTAGCCTGGGCCGTAACGGACCCGACAATAAGACCAAGTGAGAAACCGATGCGATACATATGTAACACCCTGAAGATGCTTGGTTGGCTGATCGTCATGGCCCCGGCAAGTGGCGCACTTAAGGCGCATGAGTTTTGGATTGACCCGTTGGCATTTCAACTGCCTGTCGATGCGCCTTTGGTGGCTGATATCCGAGTTGGACAGGATTTCAGCGGGGCGGCCTATGCATATTATCCACCACAGTTCAGACGCTTTGATCTAATCACATCTCAAGGAACGCAACCGGTTCTCGGACGACCCGGCGACCGGCCCGCGCTGAACGTGACGCCCTCCACCACAGGATTAATAGTCGCCGTGCATGTCACCGACGATATGACCTTGACATATAAAGACTGGGCAAAATTCAAAGCCTTTGTCACCCACAAAGACTTCGCTTGGGCCACAGATGACCATTTGGGACGCGGTTTGCCCGAGACCGGTTTCAAAGAACGCTATAGCCGCTATGCGAAAAGCCTTTTGGCAGTTGGCAATGGGGCGGGCCACGACCGCGAGGTCGGCCTTGTGACCGAATTGGTTGCGCTGACAAACCCCTTCACCGATGACATTCGCAACGGTATGCTGCTTCGGGTATTCTATAAAGGCGCCCCCCGCGCCGCCGCCCAAGTGGAATTGTTCGAGAAAACCGAAGACGGCAAAGTCCAGATCACCTTTCACAGGACGGATGAAACCGGACATGTCCGGGTGCCGGTGCAGCGTGGGCGACGTTATCTTGCGGACGCTGTGGTCATGCGTCCCTTGGATGCGGCAACATCTGACGGCGCGGTTTGGGAATCACTTTGGGCCTCGCTGACATTTGCCGTACCCAACTGAAAAACGCTTGTGGTTACCGGCGAGCTGCGGCAGCATTCGCGAAATACAAACAGGATAATGCCATGATAAAAGACCAACTGATGCAGATTGTGGGCGCCGCCTATGTGGTGGCCGATGACCAGTTGGCCCCGTGGACGCGTGACTGGAGCGGCGTTTATCACTACAAACCACTGGCGGTGGTGCGGCCTGCAAATACCCAGCAGGTCTCTCAAATTCTGCAGCTGGCCAATGAAACTGGGACTGCTGTGGTCCCTGTGTCAGGCAACACCGGTCTGGCCGGAGGCGCCGAGGCCGAAGGATCCATCCAGCTGTCTCTGGACCGGATGAACCGCATCCGCGAAATACGCCCCGAAGCACGTCTGGCCATAGTCGAGGCCGGTGTTGTACTGTCGGCACTACATAGTGCGGCAGCGGGACATGACCTAATTTTTCCACTGACGTTTGGCGCGCGTGGTTCGGCGATGATTGGTGGCAATCTGGCAACCAATGCCGGCGGCTCAAACGTTTTGCGCTATGGCAATGCGCGAGATCTCTGTCTCGGTCTTGAAGTGGTCCTGCCCAGTGGCGAGGTGATGGATCTAATGTCTGAGCTGCACAAAGACAATTCTGGCTATAATCTGAAACACTTGATGATCGGGGCCGAGGGCACCTTGGGCATCATCACCGCCGCAGTGCTTAAACTGGCCCCAAAACCGCGCGCCTATGCCACTGCCATGGTGGCGGTCCAAGATCTACCCGCAGCACTTGGCTTGCTCAATCAATTGCAAACAACCACAGGTGGGCTGGTCGAAGCGTTTGAATATATGCCGCGGGGTTATCTTGAAGCATATGCCGCGCAGTATCCCGAAAAACGACCGCCGTTTGAGACATACTATGAGGTCAATTTATTGGTCGAAATCGCCACCACCATCCCGGACGATAGCACTCCAGACAACGATGGCATCGTACCGCTGATGGCCGATTTAGAAAACACCCTGGCGAAGCTGTTTGAACAGGGCGCAGTTTTGGATGCCACGGTGGCCCAAAGCGCGGCGCAGCGGCGCGAAATGTGGGAACGGCGCGAGGCGGCAGGTGAGATCACCATGCACCGACATCCCATCGTCAACAGTGACATCGCAGTACCTCTGGATCGGGTGCCCGAATTCCTGCGCCAGATGGAGGTCCTGCTGCCGCAATTGGATGCGGGCGCAGAGACAATCATCGTTTCGCATCTGGGTGATGGCAATGTGCATTATGCGGTCTGGCCCAAATCACCCGATCCCACCGTGCACAGCGCAATTATGGAAAGCGTTGAGGACGTGACGCTATCACTTGGTGGCAGCTTTTCAGCCGAACACGGCATTGGTCAGACCAAACTCCCCTCGATGCGGCGGCGCAAAAATAAACCTGCGCTGGGCGTAATGCGGGCAATAAAACAGGCGCTGGACCCCAACAATATTCTCAATCCGGGAAAAGTAATCCCCGAAAGCTAGTCAATCTGCAGCAGGGCAGTCACCCCATGAGGTTTGCATAGTATCGGGAATTACACAGTGGTGGGGTTTTCACGCAGTGCAGACACCGCCAGCCCGCATGAGACTATCTGGCGGCCACCGTTAAAGTGCTGAAACAGATGGGGGCGAGGTGCGTTGGTCATTTTGGCGAGCACCGAAAGAACTATGACAGCCAGCCCGCGCCGAACACGCTCCAAAATCAGCCAGACGTCGAAGAACACAGCCTTTTAGCCGCCACATTCTAGCTTGGGAATTTAAGGGAAAACTAGACAAAGCGCTTTCGATTTATTGTAAATAACACATTTTTAAAACCGTGGCTTTACTGGCTGAATACCGGTGTCTTTAAACAAAATTTTATACACGCAGCTCAGCCTAATTAGCAGATATTTTTCATCGTAAACTCACCATCTAACAGCACACCGCATGACAGTGCACCGCATCTCAACTAAACCACAAAACCAACCACCGATTGCCAAGGTTTGATAACTGAAAGTTATGCTAAGCAGCCCCACTTGAGTGATCCAGATTGAAAATGAGTGTATGATCGGCCTTTGTGGTCCACCTATATGATGGCCTTTGGCGCGGGTGGGCGTTAGCCCAGTGCACTATGGGGTCGTTTGGTGTTGTAGTGGTTCCTCCATCTTTCGATAATAATTTGAGATTCCCACAGCGAGTAGAAGATTTCGCCGTTCAGCAATTCGTCTCGCATCCGCCCGTTGAAGCTTTCGCAATACCCGTTCTCCCATGGTGACTCTGGTTCAATGTAGGCGGTTTTGGCGCCCACCGCGGTGATCCAGTCACGGACTTTCTTGACAATAAACTCTGTGCCGTAACGCCTTCGGAATGATGCTGGTTGAGAGGCTATGACCGCCTGCGCAGCCCCCAAATAGCGCAGCAGGTGGTCATCGCCTCGCCTCAGGTCCCTGCAGTGGTTTTTGCAACAAACCACACCGCAAAGCAGACCGACCGTGACCGGGATTGTTATTGCACAAGATGCCCCAGTTTGAGTGGCCATCGACATCACCAAAGCACGGCATGAAGTTTTGACAGCCATCCCAGGCAAAAAGCGCCGCCACCGTTTGACTGTCCTCAACCAAATGGAGGACTTCCAGCGGTTGATCACATCATTGGCCCGTTATGGCCGTCCGGTGCGCGCAGCTTTTGAGGCGACTGGTAGTGACCACCGCGCCTTGGCTTATCATCTGGCAACCGCAGGCTTTGAGGTGAAGCGGCTGTCGTCAGTGGCTTTGGCGCGTAGCCGGCAAGCTCTGCATAACAGCTGGGACAAGAACGACCCCAGGGACGCTCAGGTCATCTTTCAGATGCTGGAGATCGGGAATGAGCAGTTTTATCACGACCCGCTGGTGCGCGGGACAAACGATATTCAGCAATTGTCTAAAACCCATGACATCGTGTCCAAGTCAAAGACAGAACTGTGGCACCGGGTGCTGACACATTACCTGCCGCAGTATGTCCCCGAAGCCGACCGCTTTCACCGCAGCGCGCGCAGCGACGGGTTCTTTGCATTCCTTGAGCGCTATCCGTCAGCACACTTTATCTCAGCCATGCGCAAAGACGCATTTACCGCTGACGCCTGGGACGTTGTGGGCCGCAAGGTTGCAAAAGAACGTTTGCTTGCTGACATTCATGAGACCGCCAAAGCATCTGTGGGGTTGCCAGTTGGCTTGGATTCTGACGCGATCAGTATGGTCCGCTTGGTCCTCGGGCAAGGCCGCAGTCGTTAGGCCGCAGTCGCTAGGTCGCAGTCTTATCGCACAACGCAATCAAATCAAAGATCGCGCCGTGGCGCTTGTCAAAGACCCTCCTGACTATCAACGACTGACATCACTATCCGGGATCGGCCCGATCAATGCCCTGACCATCTTGGCCGAAGCGGGTGAGCTACGCCGCTTTGGCCGTCACCGGCAGTTCCTCAAGTTTTGCGGGATGGACTTTGCGACCATCCAGTCCGGTACTTTCCATGGCCAAACAAAGCGGTCAAAATACGGGAATGCCCGACTGCGCCGCACCCTGTGGATGGCAGGCCAGGTCGCCATTGTGCAGCGGACCAACAGCTTTCGTGACACGTTCGAGCGCTATATCGCCAAAGACCGCCACAACAAACATTTGCGCCGCAAAGCGTATACCGCAATCGCCACCAAGATGGCCCGTACTGTTCCTGGGATCATTAAACATGGCGAACCTGACCTGCCCCTTCTTTGAGGGGTGATAGACAGCAGAAGGGCCTTTCTCTGTAAGGGCCGTGGCGGCAGGCAACTGACCTCATAGATACTGTCCAGGCCTTCTGGGTTCGCGACCCGATGATCTCGTCTTAAGGCCGGTGAGAGCCGCAAAAGCCTACTTTGTGTTTGTGATGGGAGAGACGGTCGTTGACCAAAAAGCCGAACTGAGCCATGCTTCGAACGTGTTGAGACGCCTCGACACGACAATGACCTGATGCCAGATCAGCCAAATATTCCGCGCATAGGACGTTGTCCCTGACACTGCAGCTGTGTTTGCCACAGACACGCACATGCGCATCCAACGCCCGTGCCGCCCTCGCACCTGAGATGCTTTGTATCGGCCATGTAACACATGTTCTTGCGGCAACAATCATCATTGACGGCCAACATCCTGAACTTGCGTGACGCGCCGAACGTGTCGGATACAAAAGCCAACGACCAGCGCTCGCTAAGGCGCAAAGCCACCGGTATTGGTGTCCGCGATCCATGCGCACGCTTGCGACCTCTTCGCCGTCTGACGCCCAGCTTTTCCTCGGTGTAGATCGTACAGTTTCTTGGGAAACATGATCATGCCTTTGGGTTGCAACAGCACGCCGATCCTGAGGTGGCAGAACCGACGCCGCACAGCGCCAATCGCCTTCATCTGTTTGTGAACTTCAGGATTATCTGGCGGTTTGTCGCGCCGGACGGTCTTAGGATAGACACAAACAAACCTGCACCCCCGGCGTTGCGAGATGTCGTGATCCCGCATCGCCGTGCGTGCTGCGGCCTGTGGCGCATTCGGTGTCGTCAGGTCTTTGCCAGCAGATTTTTCAGGACAACATTATCCAACATGGTATCGACCAGCAGACATTTCAGCTTTGAATTCTCATCGTCCAGCGATTTGCGGCGGTGGGTGTCGGACACGTTCATGCCACCGTATTTGGCTTTGAACTTGTAGAACGATGCTGGGCTCAGGCCATGTGTGCGACACACCTCAGCCGTTGGCATTCCAGCTTCCTGTTCTTTGATCATCCCGATTATTTGGGCTTTGGTAAACGGCTCTGTCGCATTTGTTTGCGCCTTCGACGGTTGAAGTGGTCCTGCAAATTGGGACAGTGTGCTAAGACGTATCCAACCCGAATGAATGGATACGAGAATGACGAAGAGACGGAACTTTTCAGATAAGTTTAAGGCTGCAGTGTCGCTTGAGGCGCTGC
>Ga0206131_10003335_pt1 | contig 18608 bp, 19 predicted proteins | sample Helgoland_Spring_FD_148636 | JGI IMG/M metagenome (GOLD analysis project Ga0206131, IMG submission 148636) | Pelagic subsurface seawater microbial communities from Kabeltonne, Helgoland, North Sea - Helgoland_Spring_Bloom_20160517_1 | ecosystem: Environmental > Aquatic > Marine > Epipelagic ...
TACGCGCTGTCATTCTTATTTTATTCTTTCAATGAACTTAAACTAAAAACCCTCAAAAAACTATCGCCATTGAGCGTTTTAGCGAGTGCAAATATAAAACCCTTTTCTTAGCTCGCAAGGAGTTTTTTACTATTTATTTATATTTTTTTTAGTCTCCTTTGTTAATGGGTTCTTCGGGGCTTTCCAAAGGCTATATAAATCATCTAAATCATAGGTTAGAGCAGTTGGATCTAATTCAATTAAACCATCCCCATAAGCACGTTGCAAGATATCTTCTATTAAAAAGTCTTCATAATTGGTTTCTGGATCGTAGGTGTCCTTTAAGGAAAGTTTGAATAAAGATGCTGTGGCTTGATAAATCATCGCACGCCAACCATTACGTAATTCTTTTACTAATTCGTGAGTAGTTTCGCCTGTTTGTCGATGAACCAACTTAATTAAAATACGGCCTTGGGAACGAGAGAGTTTTTTTAATTCTTCCTCAAATTCATTATAAATAAACTTTTCTATCCTTTTGATATAGGTTTTCCTTTGTTTCTTACCCTTGATGGAATTCAAACGTTTACTCAAGGTGTCGAGTCGATCCGAAGCCAACTTAGCATAAGGATAAACCCTGAGGGTTCTATTTCTTAGAATAACATATTCACGGAGGTGGTTCATGCTTTTGAAACGTAAAGGCTGGAATAAAACAACTTCCTTCAAACGAATTCCAGAATCAGCAATAGAATCTGTTTCAAATTTGTAAAAAAGTTCTCCTTCAAAATTTTGAGGTTCTTCAGTTTGTGCTAGACCTAAAGAAAAGGAAAAAGAGAGTATAAAAAGTAAACTGTATTTCATTAGTGAATTCATCTTTTACCAATATCAAACAAAACCAATCAAAAGGTGTACCCTTTTTTGAAAATACCACATTGATCTGATTTTATAGGGGGTCAAAAATACAAATATTTTGTTGTGAGGTCTTTTTATTTGGTATTATTCTTACTTTTGGAAGACTTAAAAAATTAATAATTGACTATGAGTATTCTGGATAAAAAAGCACTTACCTTCTTGGAGGACTATTTAAATAATGCCGCTCCAACAGGCTATGAGAGTGGAGGACAAAAAATATGGATGGATTACCTAAAACCCTACGTAGATGAATTCATAACAGATGTTTATGGAACTGCAGTTGGAGTAATTAATCCTGAAGCAGAATATAAAGTAGTAATAGAAGGACATTCGGATGAAATTTCTTGGTATGTAAATTACATAACTGACAATGGTCTTATCTATGTAATAAGAAATGGAGGAAGTGATCATCAAATCGCCCCCTCAAAATGGGTAAATATTCACACCAAAAAAGGAATTGTTGAAGGAGTTTTTGGATGGCCTGCAATTCATACTCGTAAAAATGGAAAAGAAGAAGTTCCCAAAATTGAAAATATATTCATTGATATAGGAGCAAAAGACAAGAAAGAAGTAGAAGAAATGGGAGTACATGTAGGCTGTGTAATCACCTATCCTGATACCTTTAAAGTTCTCAATAAAGATAAATTCCTTTGTCGTGCCATTGACAACAGAGCTGGTGGATTTATGATTGCCCAAGTTGCTCGCTTGTTAAAAGAAAATAATGTAAAGTTACCCTTTGGTCTCTATATTACCAATTCTGTTCAAGAGGAAGTAGGACTCAGAGGCGCAGAAATGATTACTCAAACGATCAAACCAAATGTTGCTATAGTAACGGATGTCTGCCATGATACTTCAACGCCTATGATCAACCAAAAAATTGAAGGGCAAACAGAAATTGGAAAAGGTCCTGTCATTTCTTATGCTCCTGCAATTCAAAATCTTTTAAGAGAACGAATCATAAATACAGCAGAAGATAAAAAGATTCCATTCCAGCGACATGCTTCGTCTCGGGTTACAGGTACTGACACTGACGCATTTGCCTATAGCAATGGTGGTGTTGCTTCGGCTTTGATATCATTACCCTTACGCTATATGCATACTACTGTAGAAATGGTACACCGTGATGATGTTGAAAACGTCATTAAATTAATTTACGAAACAGTACAATCGATTAAAGAAGGTGAGACGTTTAGCTATTTTGGCTGAAGCCTAGGGGCTATCGTTAAAACAAATCCCTTTGGTCTTTGCTGAAGGGGTTTTGTACACTTGCAATCTCGGTAACATCCAATGCGATGGGATGAAAGTTTGGTTGCTGGATTTGTTCCATTACTATTTAATATTAAAGATTAAACTGACTTGAGAATAGCTTTATTAATTCTTTTAACCACTCCGGGTCCTTCATACACAAAACCAGTATATAATTGAATTAGTGAAGCTCCCGCTTCAAGTTTTTCGATAGCATCCTCTGGAGAATGAATCCCTCCTACTCCAATAATGGGAAAGGCGTTCTTACTTTTTTCGTAAAGGAAACGGATCACTTCTGTACTTTTTTTAGTGACTGGCTTCCCACTAAGACCTCCCATTTCTGATTTATTTTTAGAATGGAGCCCTTCTCTTGAAAGAGTGGTATTTGTGGCAATCACCCCATCTATTTTAACCGAAGTAACAATATCAATGATATCCACCAATTGTTCTTCTGTCAAATCAGGAGCTATTTTGAGTAAGATTGGTTTGGGTTTGGGTTTTGAATGATTCAGATCCTTGAGGGTTTGTAATATATGAGTAAGCGGTTCTTTATCCTGTAAAGCTCTTAAATTTGGGGTATTAGGAGAGCTTACATTTACCACAAAATAATCTACATGGGTAAACAAGGCTTCAAAACATTGCACATAATCTGAAACGGCTTCCTCGTTTGGAGTAAGTTTATTTTTACCAATATTTCCTCCGATAAGAATTCCTTTATTCCTTTTTAAACGTTCAATAGGAGCTTCAACTCCTTCGTTATTAAAACCCATACGATTGATAAGTCCACCATCTTCAGGCAAGCGAAACAAACGTTTCTTTGGATTTCCTGGCTGGGGTTTGGGTGTCAAAGTACCTATTTCAATAAATCCAAATCCAAAATTCGAAAGTTCTTTATAAAGTTTCGCGTCTTTGTCAAATCCGGCAGCTAGACCAACTGGATTGGGAAATGTCAGTCCAAAGAGTTTACGTTCTAAACGTTGATCTTTCACTTGATAAAATCCCTTTATGAGATTTCCCATGCCAGGAATTCTGTGAATCAATTTAAGTGTAGAAAAAACAGTATGATGAACCCATTCTGGGTCAAAAATAAAGAGTATTGGTTTTATAAAGACTTTATACATCCATGTATTTTAAAAAAAATCCCGCCAAAAGCGGGATCAAAACATGTTATTTTTTAGCAGGTGGAGCATTTAACTTTGAACTCATTTCCAATGAAATGGCTGAACGTTCAATTTTAAGCTTTCCTGCCATTGTTTCTATGACACAAGTGTTATCCTTATCATTGAGTTCCATGATTTTGGCATGTATTCCACTTTTGGTAATGATACGATCTCCCTTACTCATGGAGTTCATGAAATTTTTTTCCTTTTTTTGTCTTCTTTGTTGGGGTAGTATGATAAAAAAGAAAAAGACCACCAACATTAAGAGTAAAAAGGGAAGTTGTCCTGATAAGCCTTCTGGCATGATAACGATTTTTTAAATTAGTTTTTACTGACGTGCTTTAGCTTGCGCTTCACGTTGTTGTTGCTTTACTGGATCTGGAGTCACAAGTGACTTGATACGCAACATTTCTCTCCCTGATGCTGTATTAGCAGATAGAGTAACTGACTTTTGTTGATTTCCAGGTTTATTGTTGGAATCAAAACTTACAGTAATTTCACCTGTTTCACCTGGAGCGATTGCAGTATTTTTGGGATACTGAGGGACAGTACATCCACAACTCCCCCTTGCGTCAACAATGATTAAGTCTTCGCTTCCAGTATTGGTAAAACTAAATACAGTTGTCACCTTATCTCCTTCGTTAATGGTTCCAAAGTCATGAACTGTTTTGTCGAAAGTCATCACAGGACCAGCTGTTGAGGGCTTTGCACTTGATGTAGCTGCAGCAGTAGTTGAATTAGTCACTTTTTTTGCTGCACTGTCTTGACATGATGTTAAGGTAGTAGCAACTAATGCCAAACAAATGATGAATATTTTTTTCATTTTCTAATTATTTAATTTAATGACAAAAGTAAGAAAAAAACTGATTACAGCAATCCCCTACCCGTTTTGTTCAAACGGTTTTCTTGATCAAATTCTTTTACCAGTTTATCCAAAACACCATTCACAAAATTATTACTTTTTGGCGTTGAATAATCTTTGGCGATTTCCAAGTACTCATTTAAGGTCACTTTGGAAGGAATCATGGGAAAATAAAGCAACTCGGCTATAGCGACTTTCAAAATGATATTGTCAAGTTTTGCAATGCGTTCTGCATCCCAATTGGGTGTTTTCCCAAGTAGCTCCTCTTGGAGTTTTTCATCTTTTGTAATTACTTTTTCCAATAACTGAATTCCAAAATCAGTGTCTTCTTTGTTTTCGCTTGGTCTTGGAAAGCTTAAACTCTGAGGTAAATTCATATCAATTTGCTTCAACATTTTCAGCAAAAAAGTATTCACCATAGGAAGATCATCAGCCCATGTCAAACAGTGGTCTTCTATGTAATCATAAAGAAAGCTTGACGTAGCAACATGACTTTTGAACAACTTGGCTATGAGTCGTAAATCCTCTTCTTCGGATGGATTCGCAAGTTCCAAATAGGATTTAAATAATTGTGATTTCACAATACTGTTGAATAAATCCTCCATGAACTTAAATTCCAGATCCCACTTCACAAGTTTTTTATTGTCCAAATGCTTGGCTAAAACTTCATGTTCTTTCAAAAAAATAAGTACGCGATTTTTTGAAAATGTTTTTAAAATATTGGATTGTGAATCGTTCTGAATTTTATTCTTTTCAATGATCTCAAACTGGTCTTCAGCATGAGCTTGTAATGCTTTTAACAGCCCCAACAATAAGAGGTATAAATTGAAGGTCTGATCTACACTCTCCTTAAAAAAAAGGACTTCCTGCTCTAACTTGTTTTGTTGACCAAGATTGAAGGAGTAAACTGACTGCATTACTTTAATGCGAATATGTCGTCGTGTAAGCATGTTTTAGAACTTTAACAAGGACAAAAATAATTCATTAATCTTAAAGAGGAACAACAATATCAAACTAAAAGTTTCAAGTATTTAATTTATTTAAAGCGCATGCATTTGCGTACCTTTGATTACTCTGTTATGAAAGAACTTCAATATATAAATAAGTACTTTTTAAAGTACCGCACTAAACTCTTGCTTGGATTACTAATTACGATAGTTGCTAGAATTTTCTCGCTTTTTGCACCTCGTCTTATCGGGAATTCTTTAACTGCCGTTGAGCAGTACCTCCAGCAAACGGATGGAGATGTAGAACAGATTCGAAATATTTTGTGGGTTAATATATTGATCATCATTGGAACCACTCTGGTTTCTGGTTTCCTTACTTTTTGGATGCGTCAAACCATCATTAATGTTTCACGTTATATTGAGTTTGATTTGAAGAATGAAATCTTTTGGCATTATCAAAGGCTAACCCAACGATTTTACAAAAATAACCGAACAGGAGATTTAATGAATCGTATAAGTGAAGACGTTGGTAAGGTGAGAATGTATGTGGGACCTGCGTTCATGTATAGTGTAAACACCATCTCTTTGTTTGTTATTGTAATTTCTTATATGATTAGCATCGCCCCAGAATTAACTTTATATACAATACTTCCATTACCCATACTCTCTGTAACGATCTATAAGCTGAGTAGAATCATCAATATCAAGAGTACACTAGTACAAGAAATGCTTTCCAAAATGTCCTCCTTTGCTCAAGAAAGTTTTAGCGGCATTGCAGTGATTAAATCCTATAATCTTCAGCCCAAAATGAATTCAAATTTTGACACTTTGGCATCGCAAAGCTATAAGAAGAATATGGCTCTTGTAAAAGTACAAGCCTGGTTTTTCCCTCTTATGATTCTCTTGATCGGCTGTAGTAACTTAATTGTCATTTATGTAGGAGGTAACCAGTACATCAATAGTGAAATTGAAATTGGTGTTTTAGCTGAATTCATTATTTATGTTAATATGTTGACTTGGCCTGTTGCAGTAGTTGGTTGGATTACCTCGATCGTCCAACAAGCCGAAGCCTCACAAAAAAGAATTAATGACTTTTTAATTGAACAGCCTGAAATCGTGGATGGCCCTGGAGTACTTCAAAAAGTCGAAGGTAATTTAAGTTTCAAAAACGTATCCTTGTGCTATCCTGAAACAGAAATTCAAGCCTTGAATAATATCAATCTTGAAATTTCTAAAGGGACTACTATTGGTGTCATAGGAAATATTGGATCTGGAAAATCCACCTTTTTGGATCTAATCTCCCGATTATATGATCCAAGCGAAGGGAAAATTGAGCTTGATGGAAAAGATTTAAAAGAGTATCGCTTGGAAGAATTACGTTCTTTCATTGGATATGTCCCTCAAAATGCCTTTTTATTTTCGGAAAGCATCGAAGATAATATACGCTTTGGAGCCGTTAATGCAAAAGAAGATGAAATAATTGAAGCAACGAAAAAAGCCGCCGTACACAAGAATATCATTGAATTTAAGGAAGGTTATAAAACGCTACTCGGAGAAAGAGGAGTAACCTTATCGGGTGGACAAATTCAACGTGTTTCAATAGCACGTGTTTTAATCAAGGATCCTACAATTCTACTTTTAGATGACTGCCTCTCAGCAGTTGACACTGACACTGAAGAAGAAATTCTTAAACATTTAAAATCTGTCTCAAAAGACAAAACTACACTGATTGTGAGTCACCGTATTTCTTCTATAAAACACGCTGATCAAATTATTGTTTTTGAAAACGGCAAAATTGTTCAACAAGGCAAACACGTTGATTTAATTGGAGTTAAGGGCTATTATAAAGAATTATCAGAAAAACAGCAGACAGATAATTCCAAATAATAGGTTTTCAGTTTAATTTTTAATAAAATTGCTATGAAACCAATATTTACATTACCTAATGTCCTTTACAAATAGTGAAAATTCGGAAGAAATTTATTCAAAAGTTTTAAGAGCTGGTAGAAGAACTTATTTTTTTGATGTTAGAGAAACAAAAGCTAGTGACTACTATCTAACTGTAACTGAAAGTAAAAAGTTTACTAACGACGATGGAACTTTTTATTTCAAAAAGCACAAAATCTATATCTACAAAGAGGATTTTAATAACTTCACTTCTATGTTGAATGAAACGATTGGTTACATCTTTGAGCAAAGAGGGGAAGAAGTCATTAGTGAACGTCATCAAAAGAACTACAGCTCGGATCAAATCAATTCGGATCAAATCCAATAAGGATTTCATAAAAACAAACTCATTTTATTTCTTCATGTGAGTAATTATTACAAACTTTAGGGTTTATTATTTTACTCATGAAAAAAACATTTACCCTCATAGGTCTTTTCCTAAGCAGTCTTGTATTTGGTCAAGTAACCCTTGATTATTACCTAGACTCTAATCACCCTTATGACGACAATATTCCCACCCCAAAAGAACTCTTGGGATACGAAGTAGGAACTTGGCATGTATCACATGATAAACTGGTCAATTATATGTACAGGCTAGCTGAGGCCTCCGATAGAATTAGTGTCGAAAACAGAGGCACAACCTATGAAGGACGTCCTATATTATTATTAACTATCACCAGCCCTGAAAATCATTCTAACTTAGATGCGATTCAAAAGACACATCTACAACTCACAAAACCAGAAGGTCAAAACGTTGATTTATCTTCACAACCATTAGTTGTCTATCAAGGTTTTTCAATCCATGGAAACGAACCCAGTGGAGCCAATGCTGGTCTGCTTGCAGCTTATCATCTTGCTGCTAGTGATGCTCCCGAAACACTTAAATTATTAAACGATGTTGTCATTTTATTTGACCCTAGTTTCAATCCTGATGGTTTACAGCGCTTCGCATATTGGGCCAATACCAATAAAAATCAAAACCTAACCGCAGATCCAAACGATAGGGAATACAGGGAAGTATGGCCTGGAGGAAGAACAAATCATTATTGGTTTGATCTAAATCGTGATTGGCTTCCTGGACAATTACCCGAATCACAAGCACGTTTAAAATCTTTTACAAAATGGCTTCCTAATATCTTGACGGATCACCATGAAATGGGTACCAACTCTAGTTTCTTTTTTCAACCGGGTATTCCATCTCGAGTCAATCCACTTACTCCTAAAATGAATCAAGAACTCACCAAAAAAATAGGAAAATTCCATATCGAAGCTTTTAATAAGCTCGGTTCTTTATATTATTCTGAAGAAGACTATGATGACTTTTTTTATGGAAAAGGGTCTACTTATCCTGATGTAAATGGTGGCATTGGAATTCTTTTTGAACAAGCGAGTTCAAGAGGTCATATTCAAGAAAGTGATAATGGACTTCTAAGTTTCCCTTTCACAATTCGCAATCAGCTAACAGCTGCTTTCTCCACATTAAAAGCAGCAGGAGAGATGCGTCTTAAGTTACTTGAATACTTTCGTGGTTTTTACCAAAACACTTTAAGTGAAGCCAAGAAGGGGAAACAAAAAGCAATTCTTTTTGGAAACCCTAAAGATCCATCAACTACTTACCATTTTGCAAATACATTGAAAAGACATAACATTGATTTTCATAAATTAAAAAAGGAAGTCGTTCGTGATGGTAAAAAATACACTCCAGAAACGAGTTATATTATTCCATTAGAGCAAACAAAGCATCAATTAATCCGCGCCATGTTTACCACTCAACGTTCTTTTAAAGATAGCTTATTTTATGACATTTCTGCATGGACATTCCCATATGCATTCAATTTAAATCACGCCTATGAAAACAATATATCCAACATAGGAAACGCAGTTCAAGAATTAAATACACCAAAAGGAGAAGTAAGCCGAAAAGGAACATTCGCATATGTATTTGAAGCACATAATTATTATGTACCTAAACTTTTAAATAAACTTCAGCAACATGACATTCGTGTTAAAGTAGGACTCACTCCTTTTATATTAGAAGGAAAAAAATATGACTATGGCACCTATATGATTCCTGTTAAAAATCAATCATTAGGCGAGAATGAGTTGTATGCTGTTCTTCAAAAAGCAGCTAAAGAAACCCACGTCAGGATTGATGGAGTAAACACTGGAAACACACAAGGAATTGATCTTGGATCAAGAGATTTTACAACGGTCAAAAAACCTGAGATAGCTTTATTAGTGGGTGATGGTGTTAGGAGTTATGATGCTGGAGAAATTTGGCACCTACTGGATGTCAGACATCAAATTACCATAACTAAAATTGATATTCGTAATTTAGGTAGAAATGACCTTAGCCGATATACCCATTTTATTATTCCTAATTTTAGTGGATCGGGACTTAACGCCCATGCCAAAAAAATCAAAGAATTTGTTAAAGAGGGAGGAACAGTAATAGGGTATCGATATACTACAAAATGGTTAGATAAAAATGAGTTTATTAAGCTTGATTTCATTGATCAAAGTCAAATTGCTAAAGGAATTAGCTTTGAAAATAAAGGAAATTTTAGAGGAGCTCAACAAACCGGAGGCGCTATTTTCAATGCCAAAATTGACAGAAGTCATCCTATTAACTTTGGTTATCAAAACACTACACTTCCGCTTTTTAGAAATTCAAATCTCTATATAAAAGAAGATGAACAAAGTTATAACAATCCAATTCAATATACTTCAGATCCTTTATTGAGCGGTTATATATCAGAAGAAAACTTAGCAACTCTTAAAAACACTGTGCCTTTTAAAGTCAGTAGATTAGGCAAAGGAAAAGTAATTGCACTCACAGATAATACCAATTTCAGAGCTTTTTGGTATGGAACAAATCGTATTTTAACAAATGCAATTTATTTATCAGACAAGATGTAACTTATAAAATTTGTTGTCCATTGGGAAGTTGTGATTCAGGAGCAAGAAGAATCACATCTTTTCCATCGACAGCTCCTAAAACGAGACAATGGCTTTCATAATTTGCTATCTTTCGCGTACCAATGTTAACTACAGCAATGATCTGACGATTGACTAACTCTTCTTTTGAATATCGCTGTGTGACTTGTGCAGAAGAATTTAAAATTCCTAATGGACCAAAGTCAATTTCCAATTGAAAGGCAGCTTGTTTAGCTTCAGGAAAGTCATTAGCCGAGAGAATTGTCCCCACGCGTAAGTCTAGTTTTTCAAATGTACTATAGTCAATCATAAACTGTATTTGATTGGCATAAAAATACTACTTTTAAATTCAGTTAAATAAAAAAAATGGCACTTACAGAATCATATATGCTTCCCTTGGGAAATCAAGCCCCTAAATTCAAATTACTGGATGTTATTGAGAATAAAGATAAATCCTTACAAGAGTTAAAAGGCGAAAAAGGAACTTTAATAGTTTTCATGTGCAATCATTGTCCCTATGTAGTTCACTTGATGAATGCGATTGTTGAAACCGCAAGTATCTTTTCAAAACAAGGTGTTAAAACAATTGCTATTTCAAGCAACAGTATACATTCTCATCCACAAGATGGGCCAATAGAAATGAATAAATTGGCAAAAAAAAAGAATTTTTCTTTCCCCTATCTATATGATGAAAGTCAAGAGATAGCACATCAATATCAAGCTGCGTGTACTCCTGACTTTTATCTATTTGATGAACATTTAAAATTAACCTACAGAGGAAGATATGATGCTTCAAGACCAGGAAATGACATCCCAATTAGCGGGAATGATTTACATCAAGCTTGTGAAATGATGTTAAACAAACAAATTATCAAAGGGCAACAATACCCTAGCTTGGGTTGTAATATTAAATGGCATCCGTGGAATAGTCCTGAAGAAAGAGCTTAAAAATTAACTAACTCTACTTCAAAAATCAAAGTCGCATCTGGAGGAATTACTCCTCCTGCACCTTCTGCTCCATAAGCAAGATGACTAGGAATTACAAAACGAGCTCCAGCACCTTTTTTTAGCAATAAAATTCCTTCATCCCAACCTGGAATAACTTGACCTATGCCTACAGCAAATTCGATAGGTTGATCTCTTTGATAAGAAGAATCAAAAACAGTTCCATCGACTAATGTTCCTTTATAATGAACAGAAACTTTTGCTCCTTTGGGTGGATGTTCGCCCGTTCCCTCTTTAGTAATGTTATAATACAATCCACTAGCTGTTTTTTGCATCCCTTCTGTAAGCGATCCCATTGCTTTTTCGGCAGCTGCTTTTGCGGCTTCTTTTCTAGCTTCTCCACTTGAATTAAACACTTCAAAAGCCTCTAAAGCATCCCATGCTTCCGCAGCCTCTCCATGACGTTCAATATGTAAAGCTTTGACTATATCTCCTTGAGCAATTGCGTTTACAACGTCTTGCCCTTCAACTACATATCCGAAAACAGTATGCTTTCCGTCTAGCCAGTCTGTTGCACCATGAGTTATAAAAAATTGACTACCATTTGTTCCTGGGCCCGCATTTGCCATAGATAGCGTACCTGCTTTATCATGCTTCAATTCTGGATGAAATTCATCATCAAACTGGTATCCTGGACTTCCTGTGCCAGTACCTTGAGGACAGCCACCTTGAATCATGAAATCCGCAATTACACGATGAAATTTTAATCCATCATAATAAGGTTCTCCCTCTGCTTTGTGATCATTTTTTTGTTTTCCTTCTGCTAGGCTTACAAAGTTACCCACAGTTCCTGGGGTTTTGTCATAAGTAAGTTGAAGTAATATATCCCCTTTAGAGGTCTCAAATTTTGCGTAAATGCCTTCCATAATAAATTTATTTGGTGGCAAAGATAAGAAACCCGTTCAATCCCAAAAGTTTAATTGACAAAAGCTTAGTTCGCTATTTCACTCATAAATTTTAATCGATACAAACGAAGTTCTTCCTCGTCAAAATCTCCGTCAAATTCCTCGAAAGCTTGCTTTATGGAATCTGAATCTGCTTCAATAAAATAATCATAAAGTTCTACTATTTGATCTTCATCAAATAGATCTTCCATAGAATAATCAATATTGAGCTTTGTGCCTGCAAAAACAATGGTTTCCATCTCAGTAACTAGTTTTTCCATATTCATTCCTTTTGCAGAAGCTATATCTTCAAGAGGTAATTTTCTATCTACACTTTGAATTAAATATAACTTTAGTGAGGAATTAATCCCAGTACTTTTAACTACAAGATCATGAGGACGAACAATTTGATTGTCTTCAACATAGGAATTGATTAATTCCAAAAACTTAGTCCCATATCGCTTTGCTTTACCTTCTCCTACTCCATTAATATTGACAAGTTCCTCAAAGTTAATAGGATATTTTAAACACATTTCTTCCAGAGAATACTCTTGAAAAACTGCATAAGGGGGTACTTGATTTTTTTTAGCAATATCTTTTCGTAAACTAATCAGTAATTTCATTAAGGCCGAATCAAGAACTCCTTGTGATTTATTTTGAATGATGTTTACACTCGGTAAGGCATCATACTTATGATCCTCTGACATTAAGAAAGATTCTGGTTGTGACAGAAAATCTTTCCCTCTAGAGGTAATTCTCAGTAAGCCGTAAGTTTCAATTTCTTTGAGTAAAAAGCCTCCTACAAGAGCTTGTCGGATTAAAGCCATCCAAAAGAAAGCATCTTTAGTAGCTCCTTTTCCAAATAAAGAAATTTCATGTGTTTTGTGGGATTGTATCAATGCATTTTTCTCTCCCATCAACGTTTTTACTACCTCTTTTGTCTTGTAGTGTTCCTTAGTTGCCAGTATGGTTTCAAGTAGAAGTTGGAGCTCACTTTGGGCTTCAAACTGTTTTTTAGGGAAGCGCATATTATCATCCATTTCTCCACCTTCTCCTGTGTTATTGTCAAATTCTTCTCCAAAATAATGAAGAATATATTTTCTTCTGGAGAGAGATGTTTCGGCATAGGCAACTATATCTGCTAATAAAGCCATCCCAATTTCTTGCTCTGCGAGAGGCTTTCCTGACATAAACTTTTCTAATTTTTCTATGTCTTTATAGGCATAAAAAGCCAAACAATGGCCTTCCCCTCCATCACGTCCTGCGCGTCCCGTTTCCTGATAGTAGCTCTCAATACTTTTAGGAATATCGTGATGAATCACAAAACGGACATCTGGTTTGTCAATACCCATTCCAAAGGCAATAGTGGCAACGATCACATCACAATCATCTTTTAGAAATTTATCCTGATTATTCACCCTTGATTTTGAATCCAAACCAGCGTGATAGGGCAAGGCATCAATTCCATTTACCTGGAGTGTTTGTGCCAATTCTTCTACTCGCTTTCTGGATAGGCAATAAATAATTCCTGATTTTTCTGAATTCTGTTTTATAAATCTAATTATATCAGAATCCACTTGACTTGTTTTGGGTCGGACTTCGTAATATAAATTAGGTCGATTAAAAGATGCCTTGAATAATCTTGCTCCTGTAATACGCAAGTTTTTCATGATATCCTCTTGCACTTTTGGCGTTGCGGTTGCAGTTAATGCAATAATTGGAATGACTTGTTCAAACTGTTCTAGTATAGATCTCAAATTCCTATATTCTGGTCTAAAATCATGTCCCCATTCTGAAATACAATGCGCTTCATCAACTGCAAGGAAAGAAATGTTGACTGTTTTGAAAAATTCAATATTCTCCTTTTTTGATAAAGACTCTGGTGCTACATAAAGCAATTTTGTAATTCCATTTCGTATATCAGATTTAACCTGCTCAACAGCTGTTTTATTTAAGGAAGAATTCAGCACATGAGCAATTCCGTTTTCAGAGGAAATCCCACGAATCGCATCCACCTGATTTTTCATTAAAGCAATTAATGGTGATACCACTATTGCTGTCCCCTCTTGCATTAGAGCTGGAAGTTGGTAACACAAAGATTTACCACCGCCAGTAGGCATGATAACAAAGCTGTTTTCTTGTTTAAGCAAATGGGCGATTACGCTTTCTTGTAAGCCTTTAAAGGCAGAAAATCCAAAATGTTTTTTCAGCGCTTTTTTAAGATCATCAGAGTTCATTAATCTTTAAATAAATTTTTGTTGATAACAACTTTCACTCCCTAAGATAAACTATTTTTAAATATGTTTACAAATCAATGGCAAACATATATATTACAATTTGTAAAAAAATCACTAAAAAGAATTTTATCGTATTTGATACCAATAGTTTTTGATATTTTTGCGTTGAAAAAGTTCATCTAAAATAGCAATTCAAGTTTATGAGCAAAACTCCCCCAAAAGACGAAATGTCTTTTTTGGATCATCTCGAAGAATTACGCTGGCACCTAATTCGATCCGTGTTGGCTATTGTTATTATTGCTGTTGTAGCTTTCCTTTTTAAGGATTTCATTTTTGATGTTCTTCTTTTTGGTCCAAAAAACAAAGACTTTATAACCTATAGATGGTTCTGTTCTATATCACAAACACTAGGTCAAGGAAGTAGTTTTTGTGTTGAAGAGCTCCCTTTCCGTATACAAAGTCGTACAATGGCAGGACAATTTTCGGCACACCTTTGGACTTCTGTGCTTGCAGGATTTATACTATCTTTTCCCTACATCATTTATGAATTCTGGAAATTCATTAGTCCAGGTCTTTACGAAAAGGAGCGTAAAAATGCACGTGGTTTTATTTTCATTGCTTCTATTCTCTTTTTTATTGGAGTCTTGTTCGGATATTATATTGTAACTCCACTTTCAATTAATTTCTTAGGGAATTATTCTGTAAGTAGTGAAATCTTTAATGATTTTGACTTAGGTAGTTACATCGGTTTGTTACGAGCTTCAGTTTTAGCTTCGGGGATTATCTTCGAATTACCTATCATTATCTATTTTTTGACGAGAATTGGAGTTATCACTCCTGAGTTTTTGAAGAAGAATAGAAAAATATCCCTGGTATTGGTATTAAGTCTTTCGGCCATAATTACACCTCCTGATGTTGTAAGTCAAATCATTGTCAGCATACCCATCTTAATTCTTTATGAAGTAAGTATTATCATTGCCAAAATAGTCACAAAAAATCAAGATAAAGCACTTCAAAATGTCTAATCCCGTATCAGAATTTAACGACTACAGAAGTCGAATGAATGAGCGTCTTTTGGATGACGGCTCTACCTTGCTAAAACGAATCTTTAGCTTGGACAATCATGCCTATCAAAAAGGAGAATTAAATGTTGCCACCAAGGAGCTTTTAGGATTGGTAGCCTCTGCGGTATTGCGCTGTGATGATTGTGTGAAATATCATTTAGAAAATTGCCACAAAGAGCATCTTTCTAAAACAGCAGTAATGGAAGCATTAGAAATTGCTACTTTAGTAGGTGGAACAATTGTAATTCCTCATTTAAGAAGAGCATTTGAATATTGGGAAGCTCTCGAATCAAATTCAAAACAATAAAATGAAATTAAGTGCGCACAATATAGAAAAAGCATACAAAGGCCGTAAGGTCGTTAAGGGGATTTCATTGGAAGTTTCTCAGGGTGAAATCGTGGGGCTTTTAGGACCCAACGGTGCGGGAAAAACGACTTCCTTTTACATGATCGTGGGGCTAATAAAACCCAACAATGGTTCTATTTTCTTAAATGATCAGGAAATTACCAAGTTCCCAATGTACAAAAGAGCACAACAAGGAATTGGTTATTTAGCTCAAGAGGCCTCTGTGTTCAGAAAATTGAGTGTAGAAGAAAATATTTTGAGTGTCTTACAAATGACCGAACTTTCCAAAACAGCTCAAAAGGAAAAAATGGAATCTTTATTGGAAGAATTTGGTTTAAACCATATTCGTAAAAATAGAGGTGATTTACTTTCGGGTGGTGAACGCCGAAGAACAGAAATCGCGAGAGCCCTTGCCACAGATCCCAAATTTGTTTTATTAGACGAACCCTTTGCAGGTGTAGATCCTGTAGCCGTAGAAGACATTCAACGTATTGTTGCCCATTTAAAAAAGAAAAACATTGGCATTTTAATTACTGACCATAATGTTCAAGAAACTCTTGCTATCACAGATAAAACTTACCTGATGTTTGAGGGAAGTATACTTAAAGCGGGAACCCCAGAAGAACTTGCTTCCGATGAGATGGTTCGTAAAGTTTATCTAGGTCAAAACTTTGAACTCCGTAAAAAGAAACTGTCATTCTAAAAAAAAACCTTTATCCCCTAGATATTAATGTCCATTCAAATCAGAAAACCTTTATCCGACGAGTATAGCACTATTTCTCAGATGATCAATCAAGCCTTTTCCGTGAGCCCTCTACCCCTAACTTTAGATTTTTTTGAAGATCCAAAAATCAATTGTTTAATTGCTGTCTCAAACAAAGAAATTTTAGGAACTGCCACGTTACATATTATTCAAAAATGTAACAAAAAAATGGGGCTGATTGAAGATGTTGTGGTTCATCCAAAAAAACAAGGCAAGGGTGTAGGAAAATTACTAATGGAAGAACTACTTATGAAAGCTAAAAAATTAGGATGCTATAAAACCATACTTAATAGCACAGAATCCAATCAAGTTTTTTATGAAAAAATAGGCTTTTCAAAAGAACAATTACAAATGACTATAAGATACTAAAATATGTGTGGAATTGTATCCTATCTGGGAAATAAAAATGCATTACCTATTCTTCTGGAGGGACTTCAACGTCTGGAATATAGAGGATATGATAGTGCTGGAATTTTCATTCAAAATGAAAAGGAAGAAAATATTATACGCGTTGCAGACAAAGTAAAAGAGTTAAAAAAGCAGTGTGTAAAACAAAAACAAGACGGTAAGTATCCTTTTGGAATGGGACACACTCGTTGGGCTACTCACGGAAAACCTCTTGAAAAAAATGCACATCCTCACCAATCCAATAATGGGCAATTGGTCATGATTCACAATGGGATAATTGAAAATTATGAGGTCCTCAAAACAGAATTATTATCAAGAGGCTATACCTTCACCTCGGATACGGATTCTGAGGTTTTAGTCAACCTTTTTGAAGAAATTCAAAAAACTAATAATCTAAGCTTGGAACAAGCAGTTCAAGTAGGGCTTAACAGAGTGGTAGGTGCCTATGGAATTGTTGTTTTTGATAAAAAAACTCCAGACTCAGTGGTCGTAGCAAAACTAGGAAGCCCTCTTGCTATTGGCCTAAGTAAAGATGAATTTTACATCGGCTCAGATGCTACACCTTTTATTGAGTATACCAAAAAAGTGATTTATTTAAATGATTTTGAAATGGCGCATCTAAAGGTGGGCTCTGAAATACAACTCACCAATAGTAAAGATAATAAACTCGTAAAGTTTGAAGTCGAAGAATTGGATCTGAATCTTGAAAGCATCCAAAAAGGAGTTTACGATCATTTCATGTTAAAAGAAATCTTTGAACAGCCCCAAGCCATAGCTAACGCACTTAGAGGTAGAATACATAAAGAGTCTCTTGAGGTTCAATTGGAAAGTATTCAACAGCATGAAACTAAATTTTTAAATGCAAAACGAATCATCATCCTGGGTTGTGGTACCTCATGGCATGCTGGACTTGTGGGTGAATACATGATAGAAAAAATTACTCGAATTCCTACAGAAGTTGAGTATGCCTCAGAGTTCAGATACAGAGATCCAATTATCCAAAAAGAGGATATTGTGATTCCTATTTCTCAATCTGGAGAAACAGCAGATACGTTGGCCGCATTAAAAATTGCAAAAGAAAGAGGGGCATTTATTTATGGTATTTGTAATGTAGTGGGGTCCTCTATCTCAAGAGAAACACATTCTGGCGTCTACACCCATGCTGGACCTGAAATTGGAGTGGCATCCACAAAAGCTTTCACTACACAGATAAGCGTTTTAATGCTAGTTGCACTAAAAATAGCACAGCTCCAAAATAACAAGGATAAAACGTATATAAATACTTTAATCAAAGAGTTTCAGGAAATTCCTTCTAGAATGAAAACCTTTTTAAAGGAAATCAATACTATTGAGACCATTGCCAAACAATACCATAAAGCTACAAATATGCTCTATTTGGGAAGAGGCTTTAATTTTCCTGTCGCACTAGAAGGCGCTCTGAAACTAAAAGAGATCTCATACATTCATGCAGAAGGCTATCCAGCAGCAGAAATCAAACATGGACCCATTGCGCTCATTGACCATGAAATGCCTGTAATTGTAATTGCTACAAAAAAAGGACATTACGAAAAAATTGTTTCTAACATTCATGAGATCAAATCAAGAAATGGTAAAATCATTGCTATAGTAACAGAGGGAGATGAAACTTTGAAAAAGATAGCAGATCATTGGATCGAAATCCCAGAATCTTCTGAGTTTTTCACACCCTTATTTGCAACAATTCCGTTACAATTAATGTCATACTACATTGCCGTGATGCGAAATTGTAATGTTGACCAACCCAGAAATCTTGCTAAGTCAGTTACAGTAGAGTAGGTTTATGGGTTGATAAACCTTACCCCTATAAATGGGTGGTAAAGTTCTCATTATCAATTATTACCACCAACCTTTGGGAGTCAAATTATAGTGAAGACCA
>Ga0206131_10003336_pt1 | contig 18607 bp, 16 predicted proteins | sample Helgoland_Spring_FD_148636 | JGI IMG/M metagenome (GOLD analysis project Ga0206131, IMG submission 148636) | Pelagic subsurface seawater microbial communities from Kabeltonne, Helgoland, North Sea - Helgoland_Spring_Bloom_20160517_1 | ecosystem: Environmental > Aquatic > Marine > Epipelagic ...
CACTTCTAGTCGATCTGCCAAGCTCCTGCAGTTTGGATACCCCCCACCCTTGACCGCTTCCACAATGGTATAAATACGCCGCATCTGCACTTTTCCACCTCCACTAAATCCGCTCATGGCAAAAATACTAACACAACCAAATATCTATAGCCAACATAATGTCACCCTAGTAGTGTCTCACCCTCAGATATATTTTTCATTTTTAATTATGACTCCGCAAAAAACCTTTTTTAAAGCCCATATTATGCGCATAGCATCCATTACTCCACGCCCAGACGTCCGACGGACGTCACGGATCAAAATAATACTTGCCTAACCTTCCCATATCTAAGTTAATACGCAGAATATTTTTTACTATGTCATCGAATCATAAGAACTCATCCTACTGGCGCAAAAAACTTAACGCCTATCTCCACGATTCACCAGACAAGGCAACAGACATCCCAGATCATGAACGCCGGGCAGACATGTTGAAGAAATTGGATCAATTCGAAAGCGACGAGTTCTTTGATAAAAATGCAGATTGGCTAGCTTCTGCCTCGGATCGACTCCCCTTCCCTGATTGGAGAAAGCTACGCCAGCCCTTTTCCGAATTAAAAACATACCCCCACCCAATGGGAGAGGCATCTCTCCCAGTCGGGGCCGGCTTCAAATCCTCTACAGAAGCCTTTGGAACCAGTCAAAAATCACGTCCTTTCTTGCTCGGCAATGATGACCCGCGCGCATCATTCATCTGTGCATGGCGCTTTTGGCGGAACTGGGCCAGCTCTATAGACCCGCGATTCAGTCACCTCCCTGCTGACACTCGTATCCCTGATCATACCATTTGGCACCATCTGAACACCACTTCCGCCTTCGAGGGATCACTTCCCACGACTGAACAGAAGAAGGACTACCCAGATCAGAACCTCCGGCCTCGTCTACTGCTATTTTCCATCGGCCCAGTGCAGGACTTCATTGCCTCGGCCCGCTCAACCCGGGACCTGTGGAGCGGTTCTTACTTGTTGTCATATCTTGTAAGCACCGCGCTTGGTAAGATTGCCCTCGAGGTCGGCCCCGACCACGTCGTCTTCCCCAATCTGCTTGATCAACCACTCATCGATGCTCAACTCAAAGGGACAATTTACGATCAGTTCAATTTCAGCGGTGAGGTAGTATCAGAAGGTTTTGATTACAGTGGCGCAAACCTCTCCAAGCTTCTCACCCCTTCCCTGCCTAACCGATTTATGGTATTGCTTCCAGCTCGCCTTCCTGATGGTCAGACCTGTGATGAATATGCGGCCCAGCTTGTTGAGGACATCAAAGATGAACTTACCACTCTCGCAGAAGATATCGTCAGGCATCTCGAAAAACACTCGCACCAAGCAATCACCCTGAACACAGACCTGATCGCGCAGCAAAAAGAACGCCTCCTCGAAGCTCAATGGTTCTCTCTGCCGATCCCGAACTCTGCGGAAGAGCTTGAGAGACTCTCTGAACAACTTCCTCAGGATGACAGCGATCTAGAGTTTACTCCTCGCAAGGCATACAAAGCCATCAAGGATATGATTGGCAAAAGTGAGTGCAAACCTCAGTATCCTGTTGAGCCCCCTACCTACTGGGGTTTACTCAATGCCCTCACCACTTGGCTGCATGATGGATCCAAGTCGCTACGCAACTTTGAGGCATGGCGTGAAGGTCGCTGGGCATCTGGCAGGCAATACAACAAAGATCACCTCAATGGCAAAGAGGAAGCCGTGCTCACCGTTGCTCAAATCTCTAAGGACGAAGCCAAAACATACTCAAAATCACTCGGCATGAGCAAAAACACCCTCAAGCCCGGTGAACTACTCAGTCTCTCCACACTGATCAAACGCTTCTGGCATCACACCAGCCTGCATGACATTCTGGACATCCCAAAAGAGAAAATCCGCTCTTTCCCAATGCCTAACACCCATTCTATGGCACTTGGCAAACCACAAAGGGACGATGACACCGATGGCTCGGACGAAAAAGACTCAGAAGGAAAATACTACGCAATCCTCGCTCTCGACGGCGATCAGATGGGCAAATGGATCTCCGGATCCAAGTCTCCCACAATGAACCATTGCCTGTCTCCGAATGCCCGGGAATTCTACAAGACACACGCCGGAGGCTTTCTTGAGACACCACGCTCCATCACCCCGTCCTGGCATTCCCAGTTCGCCGAGGCTCTTGGAAACTTCTCCTTCCACTGTGCGCAACGTATCATCGAGGCATTTGACGGCCGTCTGATTTACGCGGGTGGGGACGATGTGCTAGCCATGCTGCCGGCCAAGGATGCCCTGCCATGTGCCCGTGCGCTCAGAGCTGCTTTCCGTGGCGAAAAAGAACTTAATACCCTCGCCAAGGGCAAGCTCCAGGGCACCGCCGCCAAGGCCAAATCCGATCGCAACACCACCATCTTCAACATCCAGCACGACGGATATCTCCAGCTACATGAAGATTCAGGCGCTTCCTATGGCTCCGAGGCCAATCTGCTTTCTGATCCTGTAGAATTTCCTACCCTTCTCCCGGGTCCAGCTACAGATGTATCTATCGGCATCGCCATCGCTCATTTTAAATCACCACTGCAAGATGTGGTAAAAGCTGCTCAGGCAGCTGAAAAACGTGCCAAACGCAAACGAGAGGACGGCGGACTGGGACGCGCGGCTGTTGCTACCACGATCTACAAACGCTCAGGTGAAATCCTAAAGTGGGGATACTCATGGGGCAGTGAAGGTGAAGCGCTGATCAAACTGATCGTTGATCTGCTGAATAATGAAAAACTCAACCGACGGTTCCCTCACAAATTAGAAGCACTTCTGACCCCCTACCTACCTGCGTCCGACTCAATAAAAACCTCCACTGATTTTGAAAATGGTTTTGCAGGCATCCTCGCACTTGAACTCACCCATTGCATCAATCGCAATGAGGGCGGCAAACTGAATAAAGATGAAATGGAGCAACTGGCCAAATCCTTCGCCCTATACTGGGACGAACTATCCAGCTCCGAAAGCAACGACCCTAATAACATAAACTTTACTGAAAAACTAACCCGCTGCATCAATCTTTTACGGACCGCGGCATGGATCAGCACAAAGAAGGGTAAGCCAGCAAAAACTACAGCCACCCAAACCGCCTAACATCATGAGCACCCACATACTAACATTAAACCCATCCGATGTCCTTTTCTTCAAGGACGGACGTCCCATGGAAGGCGCATCCAGCGGACATGGAGCAGCTTGGCCGTTGCCCAACGTATTGGACTCAGCAATCCACCATGCATTGCACCGTGCAGCACTCAACGGCGTCCACTCCCACCGTGTGGCACGTAATGGAGAGACTTTTTCAGAAAACCGAGACTCCAATGGGCGGAAATTCGGCTCGCTCCAAACCGCCGGCTCCTATCCTGTCATTGATGGCCAGTGGCATTTCCCTCGGCCCGCCGACGCCAACTTTCCAAAAAGTGCTAACACCACTCACAAACCTCTCACTGCCCAGCCAGCAGGTTCAACAAACTCTCTGGCAAGCGGCCTCCTCCCCGTCGTCAACACCCGACCTCCGTCCAAGGAAGAGCCGGAAGCATGGATAAGCGCGGAGGCCTATCATGCCTATCTGAATCAATCTGATTCACCTTCCGCAGAACACTTCCTCTCCGACGAGGCTGTTTTTGCTACTGAGCATAATATCGGCATCGCCATTGATTCAGAGACAGGTTCAACCATCGACGGCGTATTTTATTCCGCTTCCTATCTCAGACTGAAACAAAACACACGCATCGGCCTGCTTGCATCATGCATGGATAAAGGCAAGGAGGGCAAAGCAGCTGACAATGACCTGATCGCTCAGACATTTCCTAATTCTGGTGCCGAAACCAGCATCCTGGCAGGCGGACAACAGCGTATCTGCACGGTCATGCGCAACACGTCAGGCTCCCTCCCACTGCCCGTTGCCCCGGCGATCTCAGGGAAACTGGTCCGCTGGAGCTTACTTACTCCCGCGATTTTTCCAGCTATCAGTGCCGACGCAGGTAAAAACATTCCCGCCCATCCGGGAGGTTGGCTGCCAACATGGATCCAGAGTTCTGATCATAACATTCAGCTCAAGGACCCTGATGCATCCCCGCGCCAACAAGGAGAAGGCCGCAAGCAGTGGCGCCAACGCGTCATGGGCCTCCCCCCCATCGCAGCTCGCCTTGTAGCAGCAGCCATCCCCCGCGCCATCCCCGTCACTGGCTGGGCACTCCGTGACACGGATGACCAAACGCACCAATACGATTCCCCGGGCGGAGCCCGAGCCACTCATCTCGCCGTGCCGGCGGGTGCGGTATACTATTTTGAGGCAGACAACGAAGACGAAGCTAAAAAACTCGCTGCCGCCCTCAACTGGCACGGATCATCCGATGGCTCAAAAATTCAGAACCGCCGTTCCTCCATCTTTGGAGAAAAAGGATTTGGCATCGGCGTATGCTCCTCTTGGACTCCGCACACCTAAAATTTCAATAACCCGATATAACACACTAACAAGCATAAAACCATGAAATCACATTCCTTATCCATATTCACCAGAACCCCGCTCCATGTTGGTATCGGGTCCTCCGTTGGAGCACTGGATCAACCAGTTCACCGTGAGCGACACTCACACCACCCAATTATTCCGGGATCTGCCATCAAAGGCGTTATCCGTAACCATTACTACCATCTCAAGGGGGAAACTTTTTGCGAGGGTCTATTTGGACAAGCCGATAACAATTCTGGTCAGGCGGGTCTCTTATCTTTCACCGAAGCTAAGGTTCTTCTCTTTCCGGTCCGTTCAGCAGCCGGAGCCTTTGCCATGGTCACATGCAACACTGCGCTATCGAGGTTATGTCGGGATAAGAAGATATTAATCGAAATACCCAATCCACACGAGGGTAATTGCCTTGCAACCGATCTTTGTAAAATTGATGATCAAATAGTTTTAGAAGAATATGTATTTCATGTGGAAGGCTCTCCATCTCAAGAAATCATCAACGCCGTGTGCAAAGGTTTGATCAATGATCCAATTCTGGACGCTGCCACCGAACGACTCGTTATCCTATCTGACGAAGATTTTTCATTCTTTGTGAAGAATGCCACAGAGATCAGAAACCACAATCGACTAAATCCAGAAACCGGAACCGTAGACGGCAGTGGTTTTTTCAACGAAGAGGTCATCCCGGCTGAAACTCTATTCTTCGCCTCAATCTTTGAGACACGACAAATTAAGGAAGAGCAAAACATCCTCAGCGATTTTGGTGAGGAAACTCTACTTCAGTTTGGAGGTAATGCCACCGCAGGTCTCGGTTTCTGCACTGTAAAATCCCAACCCATTTAGTAACATGCCCACCTTCCAATATTCTCAGATTAGAGCTCGTAACGTAATCACTGCAAAGAATGACCTCGGTCCTGTTTTAGGCAGGGATGGAGGCAAAAATGTGGTGAAAGGTATTCCCGAGAAAATCGTCAATCACGGACTCCTTGCAGCAGTTGCCGATTCAACAAATAGCCCCGGCGAGCAAAAAGTTTGGGGTTCAATTATCAAACACCTTCAAGATCCTAACATTGCACTAATCAATGAGGATGCGTCTGATGTTTGCGAGCTGATCAGACACATCAGCACAGGCAAAGATAGCCGTCAACTGCGCCGCATCACTACTGAAGTCATGGAATGGCTAAATTTTGCCAGACGTCTAATATAACCTGATCGATGAATATACCCATTACTAACGACGTATTAAAACTCGTCGGGAAAAACGCCAACAAAGTAGAGAATGCTTCCCTATTGCTGGATAAATACTGCGAGCATAAAAACTGGCCCAACAAGGCTAATCACAGTGCCCCTGTCAATTCCCTGAACAGGGTTGCTTCACTTCTCAGACGAGGAAATCCTGCAAGCGTGAATCTACACAAGCTTAGGAGGGAAGCCACGAACACCCTAACAGATCAGTTTCTTGCCACAGGACACGCTAAAGAAACTGTTGCGATGACTGCTGCCAGACTAGCAATCGGTCTATCGGATGGAATTATTCAAAACGGAGGTATTTCCCTAGATCGACTAACCGGTCTGCCTACCATATGGGGATCCGCTATTAAAGGGGCATGCCGCAACGCTGCACTTTGGAAAATTAAGGAAACTGAAGACCCACAGCAAAAACAACAATTCACATCTCTTTTTTGGAAGGTTTTTGGATACACGGAAGATGATCTTGTGAGCATACCAAAATTCATCGGTGAACCCCTATCTTCAGACCTCAATGGCGACTCGGCAGGAATGATCTATTTTTTGCCCGCCTACCCTCTTCAAGATGCAAATGTAGAAATAGATATTACCAATGTGCATACTGGAAAATATTATAGCACGGGGAAATCCGAAGACCTCAAGAATGAACAACCTATTCTGAACTATTTTCCGACCATAGCCAAAGGGGCACTTTTCACATTCCTGATCGCACTATCTCCCAGAGGCAGAGCCCATGAACAGGCAGAAGCTGTTTTACAATATGCCATACAAACACTTCAAACAGCATTAACTGTTCACGGCATTGGAGCTAAAACTGGAGCAGGATATGGCTGGTTCTCGATCAATGATGAAATCACACAAGCTCGAGACACTGAGCGCAAATTAGCTATTAAAGAAAAAATTGAATCCAGTAAACGCGCAAGCACAGAATCTGACCCTCAATTATTTCAAGAATTCAGCGAACTAAATGAACAAGCATCACGCGCACTGGTGAATTCATTTCAGTATGATCAACGAACATGGAAAAAAGAGGGCAAAGAAGCTGATGAAGTCTACCGTTTGAGTATTTTCAAATATTTCACGGAGGAAAACACAACCCTTTATTTGGCTGAGAAAGATAAGCAAAAAAGTAAGTTTATGAATGCTCTCAGCAATTTAGCATCTCACTTTTCACAACAATTACCATGAAGCCAATCATTCATAATATTGAGTTCCTCACTCCTCTTTTCTCTGCAGGCTATGACCAACAAGCTCCTGAGATCCGCGCTGCATCTATTCGTGGCCAACTTCATTTCTGGTTTCGAATGCTAGGTTACCCCCATACCATGGAGCATCAAATTTTTGGTGGAATCAGGAGCAAGCAACACAGGGAAAAAGAGCTCGCCAGCCCACTTATTGTCCGAGTTGCTTACAATGAAAAAAACGCGGCATCTGGCTCCTTCCCCACACTTCCACACAAAAGTGGCGGACCTGCAGCATTCAAACAGGCCTTGAACCCAGGAACTAAATTTCAACTTCAATTACTTTCGCGGCGCAAACCATTTTCGGATGAAGCAGATGAAGCTATAAAACACACGCTTAGTGCTTGGTTTTTATGTGGTGCACTCGGGTTGCGCTCGGGCCGTGGAGCTGGAGCAATGTATGTTCGTGAAGTCAACAGCAACACCCCAGATCAATGGAATAAAATGATTGATCAACTTCCTACACAAAAACAATTCGGGGCTGCTGTCTTGGGTGAAACCTACTCTAATGCAGAAAGTGCCCGCAAGGTCATAACTAACACTATAGGAGGCCAAGATCGCGCTAATCATCCTATCGACCTCAGACAAATTAATTATCCCTTGGGCACCATAAAACCCAAAAGAAAAACATCTCCACTGCGCATGACTATTCGCAAATTTGAAAACGAATTCCGAATTATTGCCACCTGGGATCAGCGCCAAGAAGTGACTGGAAACACCATTGATCATTTGCGCCAAGCAACCCAAGGATTGGAAAGTAAAAACAAACCCATTGGCCCCTTGCTTAAAGCCGCACTCCCCCGCCTCACATCCTAGCCATGCATCTCATTGCCACTCTGGGTTCTTCCTTTGCCGTCGTCCCCGAAGCCTACCTCATGGGCAACGGGGACGCTCATTATACAGTGGTTAACGTGCTCGCCACATCAGGTATCCAAAAGTCCGTAGAGCAATGCAAACAATGGTTCAGCGAGCATGCGACCTCCTGCCAATTGGATGTTTACATCATTGAGGGGCTTGACGACATAGCCAATGGTGACGATCACGCTCACTATGAAGAGGCCCTCTTTCGTTGCTATTTTCATGCTCTTTCTGAAGCTGAATCCATCACAAATCTCGACATCTGTCTGGCTGGTGGATTCAAGACCATCTCATCAGCAGCTCATCAGACGGCTGATCTACTCGGCTGTCGTAAACTCTTTCATATTACCTCACCTTTTGGTGAACGTTTTGATGATCACGAATCAATCCTAAGAGGCATTGAAAAAAACAAACTTAACCTAGTCGATCTCGGCTCACGACCCGGCTGGCCGACCATCCAACAACTTCAAGCCGAAGCCCCGCCGATTCCCGGCTCACCACTGAAGATAGGCTCCACACCACTTAGGGATAAAATCTTTTCCCGCCTTCGCGAAGCGAACCAGCTCAGCCAGAGTGAGCACGAGCTGGCAACCCTTCCATTCCCCCAGATCGCCCGCTGGTCTCCGTCCCAGCGGGATTGGTTGGAACAGCCTCTTACCCCTGATGCGGATGCAGACTGGATCGCAGCCCTGCCAAAGATCGAACTACACTGCCACCTTGGTGGGTTTGCCACCCATGGTTATGAACTTGACACCGTAAGGAACGCGGCCAGCTATCCGGAAAGACTTCCACCCATCCATGACTGTATACCTCCTGAGGACTGGCCCCTGCCTACTATACCATATGATCTAGAAAAATACCGCAAACTGGGAGATAACAATGGCTCAGGGTTATTGAAGGACCCCGGCTGCCTGAGAATGCACATTCAACTTCTGTGTGAGCACTTAGCAGAACAGAATGTCTACTATGCCGAAATCCGTTGCTCGCCGGCGAACTACGCAGCCTATGGAAGATCACCATGGGACGTCCTCACGGAGATCAAACAAGCCTTTGATGACCATAGAAGTGAACACCTTCACATCAGCCTCATCATTATTGCCACCCGACAGTCTGGTGGTGATTTTCGCACGCATATTTCCCGCCATCTTGCACTGGCATCCACTGCAGCAGAGCATTGGACATTAGATGAAGAAACCCGTGTAGTTGGGGTTGACCTTGCCGGTTATGAATCCGAGGAAACCAGAGCACACTATTTCAGGGAGGAGTTTACTGCCGCGCATAGGATGGGTTTGGGCATCACCATTCATGCCGGCGAAAACGATGACGCGGAGGGGATCTGGTCCGCCATCATTAATCTCAACACCCGCCGCGTGGGCCACGCTTTGCGCCTACTGGACTCACGGGCTCTTTTGCAAACCGTTGCCGACCGACGAATCGGGGTTGAGATGTGCCCATATGCCAACCATCAGATCGTAGGTTTCCCTCTCGACCCCACCCAACCTAACGAGGAAAACTATCCTCTACTCAAATACCTCGATAAGGGAGTCCCCGTCACGATTAATACTGACAACATCGGAATTTCAGCTGCCAGTCTCACCGAAAATTTCCTATTACTCCCCCGCTTATGCCCGGGCATCAAGCGCATCCAAATCCTTCAGCTCCTCCGCAACTCAGTGGAGCAAAGTTTTCTCTCCGTCGCACAGCAGCACAGACTCCTCGGTAATTTTGACATTGCCCCAGTGCCCACTAAACATAAGTAACAACCACGCAGCGAGGGTTCTTACTTCCATCCCTCTGTTCAGCTAAACCCACCACGCATTGCCATGCACATCATGCAGATTCTTGGAGGTCAACCATGGCCCAATTACTTACCCCTGCTCGCCTTCGCACCTAAGCATGTCACGTTCCTCGGCAGTTCTGATCCCCATGGAAAGTTCATGGAAAACGCCAACGCTATTCAAAAGGCAGCCCAAAGCCTAGGTATCAAGATCAAGCTCAGTATTGTATCCACCAAATCCCAACAACCCTCCATCGCCGAGTGCAAGCAAGCCATCGCCCATCTTTCCCCGGACATAATCAATCTTACCGCTGGCACCAAACCCATGTGCCTTGCAGCATACCTGCACGCCGCCAAACACAAAATCCCCTCATTCTATCTCGACACCCGAAGACCGCATGACCAAGCCTTCGAGTTCACAGACTCAGCCCCCTGGCCCCACTCCATTCCATCCATGAATACTCTGGCCAATCGCATCAATGTCCGCAATGCGCTTATGGCACAGGGATTTCCCGTGCCTAGCAGTTTCCAGGCACCGGCCGACGACCACCTAAGATTTTCTGTGCACGCCGCAAAACTACGCAGCGATCCCAGCGCTAATTCAGCCATCAACCAAAAGCTACATAAAGCCCGAACGCAGTTCCTCACCCCAAACCACAAATTCATCAAAGGTAGCAAACTGAGATCAGCGCTCAAACACCCCCTCTACGCAGAACCAGGCACACACTATCATACCTACCTCAACCTGGCCGCCGAGCATCAAATCGTTGAACCACTATCTGCGTCTGAGTTTTTCCTAACAACTCTAGACCCTGTTACAGCACCGACCAGATTACTCCGTTCCATTGCGGATACCAATTTCAAACTCCTCGAAGGCATCTGGTTAGAGCTCGCTCTCTATCATTTCCTTCAAAACAAAAATTCCTTTTCTGATATTTGCTGGAGCGTGGAAGCAAAAACATCCAACGCCGACTCCATAGGAGAAACCGATCTCGTCGCGTTCAATTCAAAGACCCTAAACCTCCACTTCATCTCCTGCAAGACATCTTCCCCTCACGGAAATGCACTGGATCATATTCAAGGGCTTCGCCGCCGCGCGAATAAAGAAGGAGGTAAATTCAGCAAGGCTGAACTCTGGATTTTCGCACCCAAATCAGAAGATTCCAAACAATCACTTACGAAACACTGCATGGAACAAAACGTATCGTTACATATTCTTTCCGAAGAACTTACAGAATAGCCCCTCGGCCCTGACGTCCCGTAGACGTCAGATAAATTCACTTCCTCGCGAGGTCCGTGGCAATGTCCACCCATGACTGATCCATACCCTGATTATTACGACTACGACTACAATCAAAACCAAGCCGACATCGCCGATGAGGCGGCCGACTACAACCTCGGCACCCCCCACTCCAATGACGATGGCTGGTTTTACACGGATGATAACGATTGCGAACTACCCAATTCTGACCGCGCTTAAGCAGCCAACCATCACATTAAAAGCAATTTCGGTGACTTTTCAACTAAGGACACACCTACTTATATAATTGTGTTTTCTCAGTATGCCCCACTACGATATACAAAAAATTAAATCTCAGCTCTGTATTCTGGATTTGTTTAATCGTGATGGACACACCCTAAAAAAAACAGGCTCTAATTACTTTTGTCTGTGCCCGTTTCATGAAGAAAAGACTCCATCATGCTGCGTTTACGAAAACACAAATTCTTACCACTGCTACGGCTGTAACACCGGCGGGGACACTATCGCTTACTGGCAGCGCTCCAGAGACTGCAGTTTCCTAACAGCGCTAGCACAACTAGCAACGATCACTGGAATCAACCAACAACCATCGAACTACCCTCCTGTAGCTGTAGCACCACCTCCAACCTCACAGAAAAAGGCAATAACTTCGCTGACAAACAAAGAATTAAACTCGTGGGCAAAAGCTTGTGAATTGCTATTAGTTTCTCCCCAGCAGATTGAGCGAATTGCACGATGGCGAGGCTTCTCAGAAGAGCTTGTCCATTGGGCCGCAAAAAGACAGCTACTTGGTTTGTTATCCTACGCAGGAGAACTCAGGGAAAGCTTCATAGTAAAGGCACCAACTGATTCAAGTAACCATCTGATTTCCACATCATTTCACATAAGGCTTGCACCAAATTCCACGTGCAACACCACTGACAAAGCATCCTGGAGGTTTACACCCAAAGGCCAAAAGTCTTGGCCATTCATCATTGGCTCCCCTCATACTACCAAATTTGTTTTTATAACAGAAGGTCAATGGGACGCCCTTGCTCTATGTGAAATCATGCACTGGCACACTACCGATAACATATTTGATTCAGTATGTATTCTTGGCATGCGCGGAGCCACAGCCACCTCAAAGAAATTAATCGAAAGCTACACCATAAACCCCAAAGCCACAGCTTTGATCTTTGCAGACTCTGACAAAGCAGGAAACGAATGGCTTCACTCTGGCGGACTTATTGAATCATTTAAGGATAAGGTGAGTGCCTTTTACGGCTTTAAACCTGACATCCCAAACTCCGACTTAAACGACCGACTCAAATCCGGATTCACCCAAGATCAACTGATGATGGCGACTCCCAACAGACAAAGTCAAAACAACATCAATAACCCTACCCTCAAATCCATTCTTAATCACAACCTATGAACGAAGAACATATTCTACTCAGCCTCTGTGGCACATCCCCTGCTGTAATCACGGAAACCATATGGGCTCTAGCTCAGGAACACATCGAAAATCCCTCATCAGCGGATTTGCCACATCGCATTGTTGTCCTAACCACCACACTGGGAGCAAAAAGCATCCGTGAACAACTCCTTACCTGTCCTCAATCAGGAACAGAATCCATCTGGTCACAGCTGCGTAACGAACTTAAACAAGCCGGATTTAACATAAAAGGCAGGCTAGTCTTTGGTGATACCAGTGAGCACCTACGCGTATTCTCTATCCCATGTCCTCTAACCGGTCTAGCCTCTCCACTAGATGATATACGTACAGCGGACGATCAGACGGCCACAGCAGATTATCTTTTGGAAACTCTACGTAGCTTCACTGAAACACCTAACACAAAGGTTACCGCATCTCTTGCAGGAGGAAGAAAAACAATGAGTTCGCTACTCTATGGCTGTATGACTCTCATCGGTCGCCGCGACGACCGCCTCACCCACGTGCTCGTCTCACAACCTTATGACTCCCCTGTCATTAGACCACGCTTTTACTATCCCCAGCAGCAAGAACAAGAACTCATCACCCCCAATGAACTTCACCCCATCCTGGCGCAGGATGCTCAGGTGCAACTCATGGATGTTCCCTATGTGCCAGTGCGCTATGCTTTTGAAAAACAACTGGGTGATACCCCCGGAGGTTTCCATGAACTGGTCGCCATCTATACAGGAAAAGCCATCCTTACAGATGTGGATCTTCCACTATCACTAAATCCTATTCGCTCAGAGGTTCAATACGGAACCTACACCATCAAACTATCTCTCAGGGAGTTTGGCCTCATGCACTTCCTTGCTTTCAGAGCACAACAAAAACTCATTGCATACCCTGATTATAAAAGCGGAATAGACGACTACAATGCACATTTAAAAACCCTTAAGGACAATGCCCCCCAAGGTAACATCGCACATCCATACCACCGCCTACAAGCCAGCGAAGACCACAGTGACATCAGAAAAATACTCAACCTGATTAAGGACAAAATTAAGCAATGCTCCCCAGGATGCAGCCCCCTTGCGCGTTGCCTGCCTGAAAGAGGAAGACTATCACTCGAATATCCCGCCAAGCTCATCACCCTGAACCCTTAATATGTTATTCAACATGCTTAACGTATTATGAAACACTACGATTTAAGTGGCTTTCTCAGCACCTCAGACGTTCAGCCAGAACATGGTTCTTTTGTGTTGATGCTTCTCGGGGATGGTTCTATCCATGAGGGCTATTACGCAAAGAACAAATGGCACTACATTGCCTATCATGCTGATGGCTCCATGATACTCAGCATCCCCGTAGAGCAGTCAGTTTCCAAATGGCATGCATCAAATTCACTCAAAGAAGTAAAAAACTTCTCCCTAGGTCCTAAAACAGCCATCAAGGAATTGTTATCTAGCTTTGATGCACATGTTGCTGCAGCTCCAATACACCATCCTATCATCAATGAGTTTTGGATGAATGCCACCAAGCGAGGCAGCTACACTTGTATTCACTCCCCGATGGAGAAACATGATGAATTCATCTACCAGATTTGGAATGCCTACCTATCTGCAGAAAATTCTACAACGCAGGTAAAACAAGCATTTCTTTGCACCACATTCAGGAACCCAAAATCGTTCTATTTTTACGCGCTAAATCAACGATCCCGCTTTCATATTCACAAACCCCTCAATCACCCATACACACGATGTGAATTAATGCTTATTAAAGAGACCGCGGATAATTTGGCATCGCTCCCTCTTAACCTTCTTGGTTTTAGGGAGCTGAATCCGGATACCCTGCGCCAACTTAATGCACAAATCATGAAAAAAAATCCGTCACTAGTCATCATAGAGGCCCTGCTACCGCCAACGTCTGACAAGCCCACTATCCCAACGGACATCACAAACAAACTCGAGAACATAGCCAGACGCCACCACACAAGCATCGTTGTCGTCTCTACGTCTCCTGATATATGATCCATCCACATAAAGCCAACAAACACACATTATGCCCTCACTCTGGATTACCTCTCGTGATACTATAGCCAAGATCAGTTCCGAACGCGTGGTTATCAAACCAATTACCAACACATCTGACCTCGAAAACACGCGCACCATCCCACTGATTGATGTCGATCTTGTTATACTAGGATCCAGGGCACAGTTTTCATCACCACTAATCCATGCTCTGATGAAACGTAATATTCCCATATTTCTGATGAACTCAATCGGTCAAATCACTGGTAACTTCCTGCCTCCTATTGCTCCACACGGCTCCACACGACTTGCTCAGTATAACAAATCCACAGACCCTAAATCACACAAAACAATCGCCGCCGCCGTCATCGGGGCCAAGATCTACAACCAACGCCGCACACTCCAACGCATTGCCATAAGCCGAGGAAAGAGTGAAAAATTAGCACCGCTTTATCGCCGCTTTGCTACACGTCTGGAACATTTAAAAACAAATAAAAACTCCCCCGATCAGATACTCGGAATCGAGGGCTCAGCTAGCGCCGATTTTTATCGTGCATGGGCTGATTTTCTACCAACGGAATTTCCATTCGAAAGACGATCAAGACGTCCACCACTCAATCCCGTCAACACATGCATATCATTTATCTCCACACTCATCTACCAAGAGATGACAGCAGCCATCTTCGCCGCAAGTCTTGACCCAGCTTTAGGCCACCTCCACACTACAACCAATAACCGATGGTCACTAGCATTAGATCTTATCGAACCCTTCCGCCCAGTAATAGCTGAGGCTCTTACACTCGACCTCTTCTCCCGCTCCATTTTAGATGCATCCCATTTCACCCCCCTTGATTCCGGAGGTATCCACCTGAATCATCAGGGGCGAAAAAAACTTATCCTCCACTATGAGAAACGCCTTGAACGCTACTTTTACTCAGAACATCTCGGACAACGCATCACACTTAGGCAGGTCATTAGAAATACTCCCATTTCCTATAAAAAACACCTTATACAGCATAGCCCTCTAACACCCTTTCGCATGAATTAATCATGAAGAATAGGCTACACCCACTGTTTGATTATGCCCCGCTGCGCCCAGACACAATTGATATCCAACTTACACTCCAAAGTATCCTGAGCCAAACCATGCCATCTTCACCGCTTCCTTCTAAAATCGACTGGTGGGACCAGGCATTCCCCCCAGTGCCTCTAACACAAACCCCTCTTTTAAAATCCACTATGCTCTATCTTGTTGCTTACGATATCTCATCTCCACGTCGTCTACAAAAAATCGCAAAAACCTGTGAAGACTTTGGCGCACGTGTCCAGTATTCTCTCTTTGAATGTCGCCTCAATCCAGATCACTTCCATGAACTCTGGGAACGGCTCAACGACATTATCGATCCAGATGAGGATCGTATTGTATCATACCGCCTTGATTCCGATAATGCCTCCAAAACCCTGACTGCTGGCACCATGCACGTCACCACACCGGTCGTATGCTATATCGTTTGATCTTGGCTCAGGTCACGAGCCTAAACACCCAAAAACAGGGGTCTCGTGACCTGGACATCATATCGCTGACTATCAATCACTTAGCGCCTATACCAAGCAGTTACCAGCAGACGAAAAACCACCAACTAACAGAAAAATGATGCCTCGTGACCTAGACCCTATTTTGCGCTATCATTCTCAACGACTTACACATACCCTGTCCCCGTGACACAAAACGCCGAAAGGCAATGAAGACCAAACATTCCCATGTTCGTATTTATATACTGGCAATATGAGTCCCCGTGACACAAAACGCCGAAAGGCAATGAAGACCTGTTGTAAAGTTTGATGCCTTTCTCGGTGAGTGAAACGTCCCCGTGACACAAAACGCCGAAAGGCAATGAAGACAGTCAGGCTCTAAGGCTGGGCTAAGGTTTCAGCCTTGGTCGTCCCCGTGACACAAAACGCCGAAAGGCAATGAAGACCTATTTCGGTTCCGTGCATAATTCAATTTAGTCGTTAAGATTGTCCCCGTGACACAAAACGCCGAAAGGCAATGAAGACCCCATTTCCTTATATACTTCACTTAGTTTTTTCATTGTAGCGTCCCCGTGACACAAAACGCCGAAAGGCAATGAAGACCGAAAGGGAAGAACACCTGTAACTTCTCAGCCTCTGCCGGTCCCCGTGACACAAAACGCCGAAAGGCAATGAAGACGACCGTCTGATACTACGTGTTGGTCTGCTACTACTTTGTCCCCGTGACACAAAACGCCGAAAGGCAATGAAGACGAAAGGGAAGAACAGCTGTAACCCGTTAACGATGATGTGTCCCCGTGACACAAAACGCCGAAAGGCAATGAAGACCAACTCACGCAATCCGCGCCATATAAGTCGTTGTGTATCGTCCCCGTGACACAAAACGCCGAAAGGCAATGAAGACGTTTGTTCGTTCATAATGGTATTGTTGTATGAGAACTGCGAGTCCCCGTGACACAAAACGCCGAAAGGCAATGAAGACGCTAGCAGTCGGCTTTATGTTATTATACATGGTGTCAGTTGTCCCCGTGACACAAAACGCCGAAAGGCAATGAAGACCTAAATTATTCTCATGCGTAAATCTCCTAGTGATCTGGTCCCCGTGACACAAAACGCCGAAAGGCAATGAAGACCCAACTCTCTCAAGGAGATGGTAGCTAATGTAGAGGAGGGTCCCCGTGACACAAAACGCCGAAAGGCAATGAAGACTCGTTGTAGATCAATTCACTATTCTCCTTCGGTCATCTAGTCCCCGTGACACAAAACGCCGAAAGGCAATGAAGACTATATTTTTATTCATTGTAGTCTTAACTAAGAACTGCGAGTCCCCGTGACACAAAACGCCGAAAGGCAATGAAGACCAAGTCTTCTACTTGCTTACTATACTTTGATACATCAAAGAGTCCCCGTGACACAAAACGCCGAAAGGCAATGAAGACGGAGGCGTTAACCATGGTGTCATCTCCGATATACTCTAGTCCCCGTGACACAAAACGCCGAAAGGCAATGAAGACCTTGCTTAGGCTTAACCACCTCGATCTCACGGGGTGAGGCGGTCCCCGTGACACAAAACGCCGAAAGGCAATGAAGACTGGCATAATCAACTCTGTCTTGGTTGTATAGGTCTTGTCCCCGTGACACAAAACGCCGAAAGGCAATGAAGACAGCGTGCTGAACGATAGCGGCTCTATGATGTTTAATGGTCCCCGTGACACAAAACGCCGAAAGGCAATGAAGACACGATGGTGTGCATTTGGTAGCCCATTTGTCCCGCTCTCGTCCCCGTGACACAAAACGCCGAAAGGCAATGAAGACCATATAGATGCTACTTTTATGAGACTGGCATTGTGCCCGTCCCCGTGACACAAAACGCCGAAAGGCAATGAAGACCAATCTTGGTTCCAGTCCCCCCTCTCTGATGCGCCTCACGTGTCCCCGTGACACAAAACGCCGAAAGGCAATGAAGACCTTCTCCGTCCTCAGTCGTTCCCCAGAATGGGCGGTGAGGGTGTCCCCGTGACACAAAACGCCGAAAGGCAATGAAGACTGGATAGGACATTTACGCCCTCCTTCTCTGATGCTCGTCCCCGTGACACAAAACGCCGAAAGGCAATGAAGACCCCGCGTATAGTCCGCTGCTGCTTTGTAGTTGCTTTTTTGTGTCCCCGTGACACAAAACGCCGAAAGGCAATGAAGACTGTGATGGATAAGATATGGTCTCAACATCTAGTGGCTGGTGTCCCCGTGACACAAAACGCCGAAAAACAACTAAAGCCGCATGAAAATTCATGTGGCTTTTTTGTTATTGAGATCACCTAAAGAATGTCCAATACCTGAACCTTATGATTCACATGTTAAATAACCTGACCACTTAAACCCAAATCATTCAACTCACCCCTCCTATGACACTCTTCATCGTCACTACGCGGTTGACTTCCTAATCTGTTTGTTTCATGTTTCACCCGACATCAGGAGTGACCTTTCGGGGTCCGGCAACCTGGCCTGGAAAAGCCAAGGTGCCTAGATGACGATGAACTTCGGTTCGGCTGTCACGATGTGCGATTTAGACTAAACATCTAAATCGAACGAATTTTCCAACCGGATTTATTCGACCCGGCCTGATACACTTCAGGTCGGGTCGTTTGTTTTTGGTGCCACCTCTCACAAGAGGCGGGCAAAACTCCTGATGTGTTCAAACAAAAAGACACATCATGACTAATACGACAACACAACAGA
>Ga0206131_10003337_pt1 | contig 18601 bp, 17 predicted proteins | sample Helgoland_Spring_FD_148636 | JGI IMG/M metagenome (GOLD analysis project Ga0206131, IMG submission 148636) | Pelagic subsurface seawater microbial communities from Kabeltonne, Helgoland, North Sea - Helgoland_Spring_Bloom_20160517_1 | ecosystem: Environmental > Aquatic > Marine > Epipelagic ...
TAAGTTTGTTAAGTTTTTAACTAAGTTTGATTAAGTTTTTGTTAAGTTTTTAATTAAGTTTAATAAGTTTTTGTTAAGTTTATTAAGTTTTTAATTTAAACTACTTAGAGATATTGTATTTATTATTATTATTATTATTATACGAATATGCAAAATGACTACTCAATTACAGTTAAAAATAAAAAGATTTGGGATTTTTATAATACCAATGCGTATGTAGATTTTGAAAAGACCAATTTGTTATTAGTAGATTTTATGGAAACCATATTCAATAACATGACTAATGATATTGATAGCAACATTAACTCACAACTATTATCTTTTATGAAGGAAAACCAATCGCAGATTGAGAACATTACAGAATGTGTAAAAAATGTTAATAATAACGTTAATACTTTGTCCGGTGATATGAACGATAAGATCGCACTACAAATGAATATTATTAAGACTGAATATATTAACGAGTTAACCACTATAATTAATACATCTTCACTTTTGTCAAATGAGAAGATTAGTTCATTGATTGATAAGAGTAACAATGTCTTAGTCGACAAGACCACACTGTTACTTACTGATATTATTCCGAGGAATAATTCTTCTGTCGATACAATCATCAAAGAGAACATGAAACATTTACAGGATGCAATCACTAGCGATACTCATAAATTAACTCCGCACGTCAATAGTCAAGATGCGCAACACGAATTTCTAAGCACGATTGAGAGCAAACTAGGTAATATTATACAAAATATCCAACTTCCATTATATTCTACTCTTAACGCATCGGAAGAACGCTTGACTACTAATATTAATATGATTAAAGAAACGACCAATAATTCTGTTGTTTCCCAGAACAAATTATTTGGAGAACTTGAAGGGTTCTTGGGAAAATATAAAAGTTCTACACACAAAGGTAAACTTGGGGAAGAAGCTCTTTCTACAGTGCTGCATTCTATTTATAACTCTGCTGAAATTATAAATACAACCGGCAGCAAAGCAAGTGGAGATTTTATTATGAAAAGATCGGATAAACCTGATATTATGATTGAGAACAAGGAATACAGCGATAACATTCCAAAAGAAGAGGTTTCTAAGTTCATACGTGACATTGATGTATTAAATATGTCTGGTATTTTTATTTCACAGCATAGTGGGATTGCGTTTAAACAAAACTTTCAAATTGATATCAACAAGGGTAACGTCTTAGTGTATATACAAAAATGCGAGTATAATTCCGAATATATACGCATTGCGGTTGATATTATAGATAATTTATCACCAAAGTTAAGTGACTTTTATACTGACGAAGACAGTTGTACGATTTCTAAGGATATTTTAGATGATATTAACGTTGACTATCATTCATTTATTTCGCAAAAAGAATCAATGCAAACTTTGCTGAAAGATTTTACAAAAAGAATGACTACACAAATTGAAGAACTTGCTATACCATCTCTCGACAGATACCTTGAACCGAAATACGCATATGTTAAAGATAGGTTGTTTAAATGCGACATATGTGATGATTTCAATGGTAAAAGCAAACAAGCACTCAGTGCTCATAAGCGAGGATGTAAGAAAAAACATTCTCAAAATGCTCTTCTCTCCATTGAAACCGATGTATAGTCCAGAAGACAAGAGGAGAACCTATAGTATTATTTTAAAAATACCTCAAAAACACGATAATATTTTTCAAAAACAGAAAATATTATTGAAACCACGTAATTCTTTTACAATCCACTCACAAAATATGCATATCTATTGTCTCGCTAACTACATTCCCGGTATCTCATTACCCCACCCATGCCTGTATAGACCCGACACAGAATTCAATGATTTTTATTTAAACGCATTAGATTGAAAAATCACAGAAGACTCCAAACCCGGTTTTTTGAGATTATTCATACAATTGTTTTTTATTGTCTTCTATTATTGTATTCTCTGAAATGTTGGAGGCAATCTTACTAAATGCCGTCTCACGCGGAGCGGTAGGTATCAAATTGCGCTGTATTAAGAGACATTTTTTAGAAAAATCGGATTCCATATCAGCAAATTCTTCTGCTTGAATCACCTTCTCGTCAATAAGAGTTTTCATAGTCCTCCTTGTTATTTCTTGAATTCCTTTTAAGAGTGTATCTTGAGAACCTTCTTTATCCCATTCATCATTTTCTTTAATATAGAGTGTTTTTCTTTTCTTATCTGTACAATGAATCGGTCTTTTATTAGTACCTAATCCTTGTAAATTCTCTAGAAAAAGCTTTGAAATCCCTTTGACATACCCACTTTCTACTTGGTTCTCTATATCTTCAAAGGATACTTGTATTTTCGCAATGAACTCCGAAAAATTTAAGGCGTCTTTGCAATCTTCATTCAGAAATGTTTGTAGATTAAACTGATTATTTGTTGTATTGGTGATAGTAGTATTATTATTATTTCCGATTTTGGGTATTAGTTCCCGGATTGTCTCGGATTGTTCTTTATTCTGTCTTTTTAATTCTTCATTTTGGAGAACCAATAGATTCATTATCTCTTTATTTTGTGTTATAATTTCCATCACAGAAGGTTTTTCATCTTGATTCTTATCACTTGCTTGTGAAACGACTATTGAACCGTTCATTTTAGAACATTTCTTTTTATGTTCCCACAACCCACGACTATATTTATATTCTTTACCACATACACATATGTGCTTTTTTGGCGATTTTTGAGATTTTTGTGTCCCATTTATCCGATTTATATGTTTTGCAGTATTTGAATGTTTATAAAAATCACTTTGTTTGCTGCATTTATAATTACATTTTTCACATATAAATTTAACGGCGATTTTTGGCGACTTTATAATGTCCGAATTCATCCGAAAATGTCCTTAAAATAAGGATAGACAAAAGTCGCCTAAATGAAACGAATTAAAAACGAAAAAAATTTACACAGTCAAATTATTCACAAAAAAATAAGATTTACTGCATTATGCTTTAAACCCGTTTTTCAGAAAAGTCGTTGGAAAAGTATTCTCAGAAAAATGAAAATTGGACATTTATTTTTGTCCACTTTTCAGAAAATCATAGAAGAATCCAAATCGAGGTTTCTGAGATTATTCTATTATTCCCAATCAGGACATTATCTACAAACCTTCTATCATTATACATACTAGTAGTTAAGTAAAATTGAATATTATTTTTTCATTCTATATAGATTTTATAGAATGGAACAGAATACTGGACTTTTAAGAAACACCGTAGACAAATACTATACTAATAAAGATGTTGTGAGTGAATGTATGAATTTTATTTCAACTTACATTGATTTTAATAAAAAAGAGGATTTATTCATTGAACCAAGTGCTGGGAATGGTTCATTTATACCTTATATCAAACAAATTTCGGATAATCATATATTTTATGACATTGAACCAGACCACGAAGATGTCATTCAACAAGACTATCTTTCTTTGGACTATGAAAGCATTACGAGTAACAAATCTTATAACCAAATTCATATTGTAGGCAACCCACCATTTGGACGCCAATCTTCACTTGCTATCAAATTTATTAAAAAATCTGCGTTATACGGCGATACTATGTCTTTTATACTACCGAAATCTTTCAAAAAGGACAGCTTGAAAAAGCATTTTCCGCTTAATTTTCATTTAGTATTGGAATATGATATACCTGATAATGCTTTTAATGTTAATAATGTTACGTATAATGTTCCTTGTGTATTTCAAATATGGGTCAAGAAAGACACCGAACGCGATTCTCCTGTTAAACTTTTACCAAATAACTTTAAATTTGTTAAAAAAGACGATGACCACGACATTTCTTTCACCAGAGTAGGTATTAATGCCGGCAATATTGATACTGATACCAATTCAAAATCTATTCAATCTCATTACTTCATTCAATTTGATAAAAAATTTACCAATGCGCTATATACTAAACTTCAAAATATACAATATGATTGTAAAAATAATACTGTTGGACCTAAATCTATATCAAAACAAGAACTCATTAAAGAATTTAATTCTATTATGAATTAATTATATGAGACATTCCTTATTCGGATGGCGACCAAAAAGTATCACTAAAGAAATTATCATGGTCTTTTATTGGTATTTTACCGGTGGGATATTTGCGAAATATGGTTTCTCCCTTAATAAACCGGATTTTTATATTTGGAAAATCTACGTTAGAAACGATAGCAAATATCAATGATTTTGTTTTATTTTCAAACACTTCTTTATTAAATGACCGCCCTTGACCCAACATATTAGATGGACAGTAATTACACCCTCTTTGCGTAAACGTTTTTTCATCATATAATATTTCTTCGTGAACCTTATCGCGGAAATCATAACTCTTGCAACCCTTTACATGAACCAAATCATAATTTTCACTCATCCAATGTTCAATAAAATGTGAGAAAGGACGACCATCTTTCATAATCTCTTTACATATTTCCAAAGATAAATTACCAAAACCATATTTATCAATTGTATGATTAAATGTTCTATTTAGTATTACACTTGGTTTATTAGTCATAGTAGGTTATATTTATTATAACTAATTTATATATATATATATCAATTTTTACCAATCCAGTCACAAATATATACACATCTATTGTTTCGCTAACTCCACTCCCAGTATCAAACAAAAATATTATGCTTAAGAATATTTTTTTAAGCATAACGCATTATATCGAAAAATCATAGAAGAATCCAAAACGAGGTTTCTGAGATTATTCTATTATTCCTGAATTCTTTGTTATATTTTCCATTACCTTACTAAACGCAGTCTCTCGCGGAGGGGTAGGTATCAAATTCCGCTGTATTATAAGACATTTCTTAGAGAATTCTGATTCCATATCAGCGAATTCTTCTGCTTGAATCACCTTTTCGTTTATTAGAGTCCTCATGGTACTCCTTGTTACTTCTTGTATTCCTTTTAGTAGTATATCTTGAGAACCTTCTTTATCCCATTCGTCATTTTCTTTAATATAAAGGGTCTTTCGTTTTTTATCAGTACAATGAATCGGTCTTTTATTGGTACCCAATTCTTTTAAATTATCAATAAAAAGCTTGGAAATCCCTTTAACATATCCACATTCTGCTTGGTTCTCTATATCTTCAAAGGAAACTTGAATTTGTTTTATGAAATCCGAAAAGTTAATTGCGTCTTTACAATCCTCGTTTAAAAATACCTGGAGATTAAATTGATTATTATTAGTGTTGTTTGTTGTATTATTATTATTATTACCGATTTTGGGTATTAGTTCCCGGATTGTGTCGGATTGTTCTTTATTCTGTCTTTTTAACTCTTCATTTTGGAGAACCAATAGATTCATTATCTCTTTATTTTGTGTTATAATTTCCATCACAGAAGGTTTATCTTCGGCGTTCTCTTTACGCGAATTGTAATCGAAAGAACAATTCTTTTTGTGTCTATAATAAGACGGTGCATGCTTGTATTCCTTTCCACAAACACAAACACGTGGTGTGGCGTTTGTTGCCTTTCGTTCAATAGCATTGTATAGCATTTTGTGTTTTGTAGTCATTAAATGGCGGTCATAATCGGATTGTTTGCGACAATTGAAGTTACATTTTTTACATATAAATGTTTTGGCGTTTTCGGCGTTTCGTTTAACTAGCATTAGATAACTAATATATGCTATTAAAATAAAACGCCTAAATAAAACGCAAATAAAAATAAAAATGTTATGCATACAAATAAAATTATTAAAAACACGATTTAAAGCATAATGCAGTAAATCGATTTTCCAGTTTTTCCTCTGGAAAAGTATTCTCAGAAAAATGAAAATTGGACATTTATTTTTGTCCACTTTTCAGAAAATCATAGAAGAATCCAAATCGGGGTTTCTGAGATTGTAAAATTGAAACCAGGTATTTATTATATAAAACCAATAATATACTACCAAATAATGACCGAACCAACCATTAACGTCGCAAAAACTGACGGAATTGAATATTTAAAGAGCGTTGAAGAAAATTCTATAGACCTAGTATTAACAGACCCTCCCTATATTACATCTTCTGAAACTGGTATGGGTAATCTTCATAAACAGATTAAAGAAAACAAAGCAAATGGTGTAGAATTTATTAAGACTGAAGAGGAATGGAACAAAGTAAAGGATAAATACATTGATAAAAAGAATATCACCGAGGATGTTATGAAAAATAACTATATGAAATATGGGTCAATCTATGGTGCGAAATATAGTGTTCAAACAGAATACGGTGAATGGGATACATCGTTCACTATGGAAAAACTAGACGAATTTATTGGTGAATATTATAAAAAACTAAAAAAGGGTGGAACTTTGATTTTATTCTTCGATATATGGAAGATTACACCCCTTAAAGACATTATGGAAAAACATAAGTTCAAGCAAATTCGGTTTATTGAATGGATAAAAACCAACCCTCAACCCCTCAATTCACAAACCAATTACTTGACTAACTGTCGTGAAATCGCACTACTCGGGGTCAAAGGAGGTAAACCTACGTTTAATAGTAAATATGATAATGCCATTTATCAATTTCCACTACAAGGTGGTAAAAACAGGTTTCATCCTACACAGAAAAGTCTTCTTCTATTCGAAGAATTGGTCAAGAAACATTCAAACGAAGGTGATATCGTAATGGATACATTTCTTGGTAGTGGCACTACTGCTATTGCAGCAAAGAATACAAACCGGTCATTTAAAGGTTGTGAAATTTCAGAAGAATACTATGATAAAATTATGAAGTTACTATAATCAGAACCAGTCAAAATACACTTATAACATATATATATTTTTTGTTAATAAGCATTATATTTGTAAGTTACTTTTTTAATGCAGTCATGAATGCAACCGGATCATGCCAATATGTTCCTACCATAGCATTTATATCATTAAGGTCAAATGACTCGTCTCCGCTTATGAAATCTACTCCAAATACAGCAATTGATGGTATACCAGTTGCTCCAAATCTCCGCATTGTCTCCTTTGTTTTTTTACTAACCTGTCTTTTCAGTAGATTACAATGATTGCATAAACACTGGAAATCATCAAGGGTCTGTGTTTCTGTATTTAATACACGAGGGTCATTGTATAAATCATTCTTATGGTCGCATACCAAATCCGAATGACTACCACATACTACACATCCCATTCGCTTATGAAACTCGTTAATATCCTTTCTTATGTATCTAGTATGTCCGTATAAAACATCTTCGCTCAAACCTACAGTTCGTAGTGCGGTTATTTGACCCATAATAGGTCGCTTTTCCCAAATATATCGGTTATCACCACAATATATACCGTGTCTTCCCGTTCCATTCTTACCCCAGTTCAAAATTTCATTCGCATCTAGCGTTTCCCTTGTAACCCACCCGGATACTCCATTTTCATTCGGACAAAACACTCTTGTAACCTCCAGTTGTTTCTTAGAAAGTCGTGACATTAACCTGAAAATATTTATTTTAATGTATTATCATTAAAATAATTCGTGGTTCAATTTTTACATAAAATTGAACAAAAAATATATTTTTCAATTAATCATTAAAACTATGACGCTTATTGATATTGAAGAACTAACAAAAACAAAAATTCCCATTGTGATTGATGAAGCTGTAAGTGATTTCACAAAATACTTCATTGATAATGTTAATAACATAACCGATGACAACCCCAAAAAGAATAACCAATATATAGATGCTGTATACAAAGACGCACGTAAAGTATTCCGCATTGGACCCAGTAAGCAAGAAATACGCGAGGCGTATAATGCGAATTTTAATCATATAACCATTAAGCAATCGCTGTCTAACTGGATGGTAAAGCGTGGAATGAGAAAACACTCCGGTGTAAAGGTCGTATCTGTCTTAACTACTGCGGGTAATAGTATTACATTTTCGTGCCCCGAAAAATGCAGTTACTGTCCCACCGAAACGGATCTAGAAGGTAATCCAACGCATTCCAAATCTTATGTGAGTGGAGAACCTCTTATGGACCGAGCCGAACGTATTGAATTATCTGGGGAGAAGCATCTTATACGTGGCCAAATATGGGACAGACTACGTTCCTATTTTCGCACTGGTAATATAATTAAAACAGACAATAAGGAAAAGATTGAGGTCATTGTATCTGGTGGGACTTGGGATGTTCTGCCGTATCAATATCGCGAGGAAACCATAAACGAACTCTATTGGGCATTCAATACATTTGGACAAGAAAATCCACGCGATATGCTTCCAGTTGATGAGGAAATCACAATCAATGAGACATCACAATACGCAGTTATCGGTCTTACTATTGAAACGCGACCGGATTATATCAATAAAACTGCTATTAAAAACTATCTCAAGTGGGGCATTACGCGTGTCCAAATTGGAGTTCAGCACTATGACGATTATATTCTCGGTAAACTTGACCGTGGTTGTTATAAGCATCATACCATTAAAGCCATTGCTCTTCTGAAATCTGTTGGACTCAAGGTTGTCGTTCATTTAATGCCTGATCTTCCATATAGCACACCCGAAAAGGATATTGAAATGTTTGACTGTGCTTTAACCGACCCGGACATTCAATTCGATGACCTTAAAATTTACCCGTGTGCAGTTGTTAAAGCGAGTCGTCCAGACCGTATTGTCAAAAGCACCATCGCCGAATGGTATGCTGCGGGCACATATAAACCGTATTCGGAGAGTAACATTGATGAACTCATTCGTGTTTGTAAGTATTATAAAACACGTGTTAAACCCTATGTTCGTATTCAACGTCTTGTAAGAGACCTACCCTCTACTGCGATTGAAGCAGGGTATAATAAAGTGACAAATCTTCGTCAGGTAATTCAAGACCAGATGAAGAATGAGGGAACACGATGCTTATGTATTCGTTGTATGGAAGTTAAAGACCGCACTGAACTCAACGATAATATACATCTTGTTGTGCGTCCATATGAGGCGTCCAATGGTATGGAATACCATATTAGTGTTGAAGCCGTTACTAATTACTGGAATATCGCTTATATTTGGTTTATCATTTATTCCTATATTGCCTTCTATCTACTTGGAATCCAAACGTGGTATGGTGGTGATAATGATAATTATATTGGTTGTATTGGGTTTTTGCGACTACGTATTGATCCGAACCCAGGTGGGGGATTTGTTCCCGAACTGGAGGGTGCGGGACTTATTCGTGAGGTTCATGTTTACGGAGAAGCAATTGGTGTAGGCGATACAACTACCATTTCCAGTCAGCATCGTGGTTATGGACGTCTACTGGTTAAAACCGCGGAGGATATTATTAGAAAAAATGGACTATCCAAGTCCGCAGTCATTTCAGGTATCGGTTCTCGCGAATATTATAAGAATAAATGTGGTTATTTCCACGAGGGCACATATATGGTTAAGTCTATCTGAATATTATAATAATTTATAATTATATATATATATATATATAATGCCATCTCTTTCCCCCCTCATCCCCAGATATAACGAAAGTAATAATCCACACGTAGTTACACCACCACTTACCAACCCAAGCGATGTCGTCGTTTACGAAAGTAATAATCCACACGTAGTTACACCACCACTTACCAACCCAAGCGATGTCGTCGTTTACGAAAGTAAAGAAGAAAATAATAAAATAACAGAATTAACAACTGAAAATAAAAAATTAAAAGAAGAAAATAATAAAATAACAGAATTAACAACTGAAAATAAAAAATTAAAAAAAGAAAATAAAAAATTAACAACTGAAAAGAAAATAAAAAATGATGAGTGCAGACATTTAAGCGTCGGTGCGAAACGAATGAATATAAATAATATAATTAATGAAGTTAAATTTGAATTACTCAAATATGGTGCTATATACGCGAAAGAATACAACTCACTTGTATATGAACACTCAATTAGAAATTATGAAGGGAATGTGGATAGCAGGAAGTTGTTCATGGATGGGTTCTTGAAAAAGTATAATGATATAAATAAAACGTTTATTAATAACGCCAAAACTGTATTTAATGAAATGCCCGAAATAATTCTCGGAGGTAAGAAAACAATGAAGAAACGCATTAAAAATAATAAAACTAGAAAGGGAAAACAATAATACATAGCGGAAACCTTAATTACTTACTACTCATATCGCTTATATTTGGTTTCTCGTTTGTTCCTATATTGCCTTCTATCTACTTGGAATCCAAACGTGGTATGGCATTAGTTACTATACTAGACATATGATAGAGCAGAAGGGCGTTGCGGAGCAAACTAATTACTTCTCCCACGTCAATAAAGATAAGGCAAAAAGTAATGTTCTTAATTTTGTTTCGTGAATGTCCACTGTATAATTGTTAAACATACTAATAAATCGGTAGTATATACTTCATTTCGGTAGTGTTTATAGCACTGTTACCAAAGTATAATTCAATAAATTTTTGCGTTTTATCATTTTCAAATGACCGGATTATCTTCTCATACAAGGTTTTTAATTCGTCGCGACTCTTATCTCCCGTTGAACGAATACATATAAGGTGATTTTCTATTAAATAATCATAATCCACATCAATTAAACAGTATCCAAACTTATATTTTCCTACACCATAACCACGGTTGATAACGAGTATCATATCTTTGTTTCCATCTTGTCTAATATAATTTTTCTTGTCCGTGTTTTTATATTTCGTTAATACCAATTTATTATCTTTAATATCACTGCTGTAAATTAGACGCGTCTTCGTGTTATCGTTTGTTAATTCACCCTTCTTTTGGTTCCAGACAACATTTCCTACATTTACATTCATTCCCATAGCGCTCAACGTAGTGCTGTTCTTGCGAAGTGCGAACAATTCTTTCGTTTTCTCTTTAGTATTGAACACCGTATAATCTAAATGCTTTGTTACATAGTCATTATTAGAGAACTTCTTCTGTTTTTTAATAGTAATTAATACGGTTTCTTGTTTTGTATCCAGATATTTATCATTAACACACTCTGTGATGTCAATTATCTTAAAATTATCATAAATGTGTTTTCTCAATTTATCATAATATAAGCAATTCAAGAAATTTGCGGGTAAAACAAACCCGAGAATACCGCCTTCGTTCAATAACTCCAATGATTTCAAAATAAATGGAATAAATATATTAGGACGCCCAGCATAATACCCTTTGTATTCATCGGGCATATCATTTTTACTTATAACGAAATAAGGCGGGTTGCCGATTATTAAATCGTATTTGTCGGTGGTTTCCCATTTCAAATAATCGGCGTGTATTAGGGTAGTATTTATGAACGTCTCGTCCTTTATTGAATCGTAAATCGTATTGTCATATTCAATTCCCTTAATATCGTATTTTTCACTCTGGAACACCTTTATATACTCACAAGAACCACACGATGGTTCCAGCACCTTTTTTACACCCTTCATATGATTTTTTAGGATTTTGGCGTGTTTTTCGATAATACTCGGGGGTGTAAAATAAATTCCATTCTTCTTCTTTACATCTTGTTTTATTTGTTTCGTTAACTGCTTTGATTTTTCGGTGTAGTCGGTCATTGTTATTTATTTATATATATAAACTCTAAATTCTAAATCAATTTTACAGAGGTAATATTTACAAAGATAAAATAGTGTCTTATTAAATTTTTATTACTTGTTTAGTATGTGGTTGAACCTTTCACTATATAATAATGCATTACAGCGGTAGCAACATGCCAACCACCGTGTAAATATACAAGTGTTCCTTCCTGAGGACATGCACTATTTCTATATAGAAATCTTTCGTATTCCCAGAGAACCTTACCCAAAATAAATACAAAAATCGCCTTATTATGCGATATATTAATACCATAATTAATATTATTATTTACTATTAGTCCTGATATCGCAAGACCCTGACCTGTAATCACGGTTAAGAATACGGTGTAATTACCAGTCAATATATATAATAATGATAACACAGACACAGAGCACTCATATATTTTATTTCTAGAGAACCTTATGTCTATATCAAGCATTTTTATGTAAGAATCGCATAATAATACTATTGGTATTTCATCAAGTAACTGACCAATGCGTGTTCCCGAACCGTGAAAGCATATACTTCCTATACCGGTGATACACATTAATAAAGAACTGTATATAGATAATAAATTATGACCCATTTGCCGTGTGTTATACACAGATACCAGATACACTATATTACTGAACGTATTGATGGGTTCATTAAACCAACGATTATCGTCTAATTGTTGGTTCGTATAGCGCTCACACCATTCTATATTGGCCATTTGTTATATTATTTACGGAGAGAATCGTAATTCGCTATAAACCATTTTATTGTATCTTGTATGCCTCCCTCAATATTTATTGGTTTTACATCACCGTATAACGCCTTCCATTTACTATTATCTGCTGTTTTCTTATATTGACCATCAGAAAATTTATCATCAAATACCATTCTGGATTCCCAATCAAATTCCCGAGATATTAAACGTGCGACATTACCTATACTAATCTCATCATCTTCATCTACACTTAAAATAATAGTATTCGTTTCGTCGTATTTATAATCATCCAGTATTTTTATAATCATTCTGGCAAGGTCTTGTGAATGTATAAATTGTCTTAATGGAGAACCTGAACCATAAACAATAAAATCCTCGTTATTTTTCCTAGCTAAATAACATTTATGTATTAAAGCAGGTATCACGTGACCATCTTTTAAATTAAAATTATCGTGTGGTCCGTATATGTTCGTTGGTATTACACAAATGAACTTACAACCTTCCGGGTATTGTTCGTTATAAGCACGACAACCAATTTGTAACATTCGTTTCGCATAAGCATAAGTATAATTGGAATCGTGCGGGGGACCATCATGTAACATAGTTTCGTTTATGGGATACACTGTTTTATCGGGGAAAATACAAGTAGATAAACAACATACACAGGTTTTTACACTTGTTTTATGACATACCGATAAAACATTTTGATTTATCATTATATTTATGTTCCACATCTTCATTTTTTCATCTATATTACGGAAAAGACCACCCACATATGCCGCCAAATGAATTACTTTATTGGGTCTTACTGTATTGAAATATTCCAATGTTTTTTCATAATTCATTAAATCACATTGACTACTCGATGAAAATATATACTCATCGTCCGTATTATCTTTCGTAATAATATTTTTTATACCATTGCCTACTAAACCAGTACCACCAAGAACTAATATTCTCATTATCACAATGTATATGAACTATTAAAATTTATTAAATAATATTTACAAACTAATTAAATAAAAATCCTTATAACTATATATCATATGTCAACTATAGTTGTGGCAGAATACGTTTGGATTGGTGGAAATGGTAACGATATTCGTTCTAAATCACGAACATTAGATTTTTATCCAGAGAATGTCTGCGATTTACCTATTTGGAACTTTGATGGTTCGTCTACTGGACAAGCACCTGGTCATGATTCGGAAGTAATGCTTCATCCAGTGTCTATTTATGGTGATCCGTGGCGACCTGGTAATATTCTGGTTATGTGTGAAACAATCCTACCCGATGGAATTACACCGGCAAAGTCAAACCATCGCGCATACGCAAGGAGTGTATTTGAACAAGAAGCAGTTGAAGATGAAAAACCGTGGTACGGATTGGAACAGGAGTATGTTCTCTTTGAAAAAGACGGTAAAACACCACTTGGTTGGCCGGTTGATGGATATCCCGCCCCCCAGGGTCCATATTATTGTGGTGTCGGTTGTGGAAATGCAGTAGGGCGTAATATTATGGATGATCACTATTGTGCTTGTATTATAGCGGGTGTTAAAATTGCAGGAACAAATGCCGAGGTAATGAAGGGTCAATGGGAATATCAAATAGGACCGAGTGAAGGTTTGGATTGTGGTGACCATATGTGGATGTCGCGATATTTATTATACCGTGTTTGTGAGTATCATAATATAGTGGTTAGTCTGGATCCAAAACCAATTGAAGGTGACTGGAATGGGTCAGGGTGCCACACGAATTTCAGCTCTCTTTCTATGCGAGATGGTTTAAAAGATAGTATTGAGACGGCTGTATTCAATCTATCCAAGACACACACCGAACATATGGAAGTATATGGTGATGGAAATGACCGCAGAATGACCGGTCTACACGAGACATCTACTATAAATGATTTTTCATATGGTGTGGCAAATCGTGGTTGCTCTATTCGTATTCCACGCGATACTGCGAAAAATAAGCGGGGATATATTGAGGATAGACGCCCAGCAAGTAATATTGACCCATATCTCGTGTCTGCGAAGATTGCAGAGACTGTGCTTCTCAAGAATTTCGGTCCACACGACATTACATTAGAAATGGAGATGTAATATTACTATTTTTACACCCTTGTTCGTCGTGTTTAAATACATTATTTTAACGAATAATGCATTTTAAAAAATTCTTAAATATAAAAATGATATAATGATTACGAACTATTATATGATAAGTTATATGTCGGTCGATTGTGAAATTTGTGCAGAAAAATATAATCGTTCAAATAGATTACCAATAGAATGCGGATTTTGTGAATATAACGCGTGTCGGTCTTGCTGTGAGGTATGGATCCTTGATAATACTATACCACAATGTTTGAATACAACGTGTCGTAAAGAGTGGAATCGTAAATTTTTAGTAAGCAATTTCACGAAAAAGTTCATTACGACTACATATAAGAACCATCGGGAGAAAATACTACTGGATGAACAACGGGCTTTATTACCAGCAACACAACCGATAGTAGAGCGCCAAATTGAATCTGAACGCATTACCACTCAAATTAATGATTTAAATCAAAGAATCCGTGAGTTGAATATAGAAGCTTGGCGTCTTTCGCGTCATAGACAGAATTTAAACGAGACTTCTACTACAAACGCGCGTCGTGCGTTTGTTCGTGCTTGTCCCGATGAGGAATGTCGTGGTTTTCTTAGCACCCAATGGAAATGTGGTATTTGTGAGAAATTTACTTGTAATAAATGTCATGACGTTATAGGTATAAACAAGGAAACGGAACATACGTGTGACCCAGTAAATGTAGCAACTGCCGAATTATTAAATAGTGATACTAAGTCTTGTCCAACGTGTGGTGCTGGTATTCATAAGATTGAAGGCTGTGACCAAATGTTTTGCACGATGTGTCATACTGCGTTTAGTTGGAGAACTGGACGCATTGAGACTCATATACATAATCCACATTATTACGAATTAATGCGTCGTATGGGTGGTAATATACAAAGGGACCCGAATGAAGTTATATGTGGTCGTGAAATAAATCATATATTTACTCGTCAATTAGTTACTGAAATGAATATACATCGTATACCTATAAGTCAAAGTAAGTATATTACAGATATATGTCAAAAAATTGCTCATAATCGTTATGATTTATTACCTCGTTATCAAGTAGACCATATTTTGAACCATCAGGATTTACGAGTAGCATATTTACGTAAATATATAGATGAAATAGAGTTTAAAGTGCGTTTACAACGCACGGATAAGAAAACGAGTGTTAAACGTGAAATATATGATATATTGAATGTCGTTCAAAATGCGGTCACAGATATATTATATAGATACCATGATAAGATAGTGAATATGGAAATTACATATGAACTATCAAGCGATGAAATAAAGACTGAATTTAATTCATTATTGGACGAAATACCTCGTATTATAGAGTATGCTAACGAGTGTTTAACTGATGTATCCACCGCATACGGAACTGTAAAAAAGCGATTTAATGATGAATTGCGTTTTAGTTATTAGTCATATATGCTCTTATCTCGGTTGTAATTTATGACAGATAGTTCGAGTTTATCGAGAAATATTTCACAATCATTATCGTTGAAAATTAGTGATGGTCTTAAACGAACCGATGTCTTTCCACAAGTGCTGGCGAGAATACCATTATCCTCCATATTTTTTAATAGTAATTGTGGTGATGGAGTATCAAACGCAATTATAAATCCTTCTCCGCGAATATTTGAAATAATGTTTGGAAAAATGTTTGAAATAATATTTAAACCACTTATTATATTACCACCCACTCGTGATGATGATTCAAATAAATTACCTTCGTCTATAATATCTAGTATCGTTCCGAGTTGTAAAACGCGTAGTGTGTCTCCGCAATATGTATTGAATATTTCGTATTCCTTTGTTCTATAACGTTCTTTCAAAAAGTATCCACCCACTTGTGTCTTTTTACTGAAAACTATAATGTCGGGTTCGCAATTCCAACTACTATGTGCCCAGGGTTTGCCGGTTCCAAGTGATGTTTGAACCTCATCCACAATAAGAGGCACATTAAACCGTCCCGAAAGCGTATTAAGTTTATTAAAAAAATCGGGTGATGCGTGTATATCACCCCCTTCGGCAGCAATTGGTTCTATTATAACACCCGCAATATTGGTATCGTTCACTAACTGGTCCTCAACATCTTTTAACGTGCTCATTTCTTCTGTCTTATTTGTAGGGTAAATAGACATCGGCCATCCAAACGCAGGAATGCCCCACTTGTGAGCAGGTTTACTACGAGTTGCTGATAGTGACCCTATTGTGCGACCGTGAAATCCACCCTTAAATGAAAGAATACTATATGGCGGTGCTATATTAGTGAGCGAATCGTCCATTTTTACGTTTTCATTGCGTGCTTTATATAAAAATGCCGTTTTCATTGCGTTTTCCACCGCCACCTAACCACAACCACCCGTTAGTTTTACATCGTATGTTGCGGGATTGGGGTTAATGCGGCCAATGGAATTATCTATTTGTTTGTCCCAGTCATCGGTTGGCATAACACCGAGCGATTGTCTTTGTAATAAATGTTGGTTCCAATCGCCGTTACGAACTGCTTCTAACATACGTGGATGATTATAACCAACTGGAAGAGATGCGATGTTATTATACATATCCATGTATTTCTTACCATTCGAATCGACTATATTTATGCCTAAACTCATTGAGAGGTCAACCCTCATACGTGTCTCTAAACCAATGCCTTGTTTGATGCTGGTTAGCACACTTCTTATAACAGGAGTACCTCTCATATCATTAATATTAGAATTTTTTTCTATATGATTTTAGATTTGTATAGTGAATTATTGAATTTATATAATTCTTCATTTAATTCTTTAAAAGGTGAGGTTTTAATGGTTTTTCTTGCGTCGTCCACATTTTGAAAAAAGTCTTCATCGTATGACTCTTGTAATTGATGCAATTCGTATAAAATGTCAAATGCTCTCTCCCCAAATGATTGTTTGAAGGTTATCTCCGTTTCATCGTCTTGTAATTGTTGATAAGATAATGACGGGGTTACACTTATTGGTCGTATTTTATTTACTTGTTGTTTTTTATCGTCGGTTGGTCTATCAACGTTCATACTCGTATTATCACTTCGCACAACTCCTTTAGTATTAGAAGATGATGATGATGATGATACGATATTAGGTTGTTTGATTGCACTTCGCACACCTCCGTTGAATTTTCTATAATTTTTTGTTTGCTTCATTAACTCAATTGTTGCTTCTTCTATTTGTTTTGTCAGTTTTAAACCCTTGGTTTTCTTCTCTGACGGAACAGAAAGAATGCTTTTATTCGCAATTCTACACCATTCGTCTGTAACGCCTTCTATATTAGTAATAATTTTGTTTATAAAAGCTTGCTTATTATCCATCTTCGATTTCGTGAACTCCTCTATGAATACCGGGTCGTATTCGCTCCCGTGTATATTAGCAGTAATAATTTTGTTTGCTATAATACTTATGCCTGCTCTAGACCGCACCCATTGTTGTCCATTGAACTCCATTGAAATATTGTCGCTTTTATTTTGATTACAATGCACGTGTGAAGTGCCATAATTGTATGATTGAATGTCTAAATTCGCACTGGTTAGCATCCCCGTTAAAAATGACGCTGTAATAGCACCTATGTGCTCGCATTCGCCACACGAGGTTAACCAGTTATTTCCTTTACCGTCCGCACCATAATAATACTTTACTGGTAATCCACACATCCAACAATCTCCACATTCCCCTTCCATTTCCGCGTTAAACGTAAATTGTGTTTGTCTTCCGTTGCTGTCTAGTCCTCTTGCCTTTGTTATAATTGTTTTTTTCACAGGAACCGCCGAATCACCCTTTGTCCGTTCGTTAATAGATTTGTAATGCTGAGCAGGACTCTTGCCTCGTTCTTTTGCTTTTTTACATTCATTGTCAGGAGTGGTGCCTCCTGTGACAACTTCTCTAACTTTACTTCCCAATTCCCCTTTCATTAATTCATTTATAGATTTTAATTTATTGGAGAATGTTTTATTGCCCACAAATTGTCCAGCAATCGCATATATCATCATCCCAAATGATTCCTTTGTATATGTTCCAGTATTCGTTTTCTGTCGTTTTGCCTTTTTTTTTTCTTGTATGGGGGGACTATACAGTTGTCTTTTTTTTCTAATTCTTTTAGTTCTTCCGGGACTCGAACTTGAACTTGACTCGCGTGCTCTTTTTTTACGCGTGCTTCTTGACGATGGCATATATATATA
>Ga0206131_10003338_pt1 | contig 18599 bp, 27 predicted proteins | sample Helgoland_Spring_FD_148636 | JGI IMG/M metagenome (GOLD analysis project Ga0206131, IMG submission 148636) | Pelagic subsurface seawater microbial communities from Kabeltonne, Helgoland, North Sea - Helgoland_Spring_Bloom_20160517_1 | ecosystem: Environmental > Aquatic > Marine > Epipelagic ...
AAATGTGAATCAAAAAAGTTGAATCTAATTCTTACGAGTAAGATGGAAGTCGATAATCAAGTTGATTCACATTAGTTCTTTGAAAATATGGGCTCGAAAGGTATTGATTGGGTATAACCATGAGAGAGTAAGCGTGTCGTCATTGGAGCGTTAATCCGAAAAACAGTCATAACTGACAACAATTCAAACATAGAGCTTGCTCTAAACGAAAACATTCTTTTGAATGGTGCCTCAGGTACTATTGCGAAAGAAGAGGTTGTATTCGCCTAAGAGGATACAAAAAATTCGAATATGAAACAGTGTAATCAAGTTCATAGGGGAATTAAAACAATGTGATTATGGTTTGATAGTTTTGGAAACTATATATTTTGTCTGTTTTGAAAAATAGAATACACACGTAGAAAACCTTTTAAGGGTACAGCAAGACGAGGGTTTAATTATGGACCCACCAGTTAGTGATAATTGGTTAAAAATTGGATGAATTCAGGGAACTCTTAACACGTAATGGTGATGACAATCCTGAGCCAACCCTACAGAGTAGGAAGGTGCAGAGACTACCTGAGATATATCGATATATCTTAATAACAGGAAGTAGTTAGGGTTAGTAACCTAATGAAAAAGCGTCCGACAACTTACTTAATAATAAGTTGATGATATAGTCCGAACCTTATAGAAATATAAGGAGATTTCGCAACTCCCTCCGGGTCCACCATAACAGTACTTACCACACTTCTCATAAGAACAGTGTATCAGGGTAAGTCTTTTATAGAGTTTCCTTATTCTCTAAAGATAAGGTGGTGGTAGTGTCGATTAAAATTAATAATTTTAAACTTCAGTCGTCCCTAAATATTAAAACCTCATCAGAAATGGTGGGGTTTTTTTGTTTTTAAAATTAACGATAAGGTAACAATTATTTAAACTTAAAAACTTACCTTTTTAATGTTAATATAGTAATTATTATATAACGTAAAAATAAAATTTTATATCATGAAAATATTTATCATTATATTATGGTTCTTACCTGTATCAGACACCATAATAAAAAACAAAAGTTTAACAGTTGGTGTTGAAAAAGAAACGCCTACATATTTCAACAACCTTAAGGTAGAGGACTACCGAAGTGAAATCGATACAAGTTTCAATTATATGGGTGACATATTTGATGTTTTCCCAGAATTAAATGATATAAAAAGAAATAAATAACTTTACATAGTAAAAAACATACCCTATACTTAAACATAATAAAAAATAAAAAATAAATTATGAAAAAAGTTGAAAACGGAAAAAACGTTGTGGTACATTATACTGGTAAATTTGAAGATGGATCAGTATTTGATTCTTCGTTAACTGAAGGAAGAGAACCAATTAAAGTAGTATTAGGTCAAGGTAATCTTATTAAAGGGTTCGAAAATGGTTTAATAGGTATGAATGAAGGTGAGAAGAAAACTGTTAAAATTACACCGGAAGATGGGTATGGTGAATATCTAGATGGTTTAGTTACTGAGGTTAGTAAAACACACGCACCTGATACTGTTAAGGTTGGTGATGTATTAAAGTCAGAAGGACCTAAAGGAGTTATTAATGTAACAGTAACGGAAATATCTGAAGAAACTATTAAATTAGACGCTAATCACCCTATGGCTGGTAAAAATTTAGTTTTCGATTTAGAAGTTGTGAGTGTTGATTAAAAAAAAATATCTTTAGGGTATTGACTCTTTAAAATATTTTATCTAATATTGTATCAATAATAACAAAAAGATAAATTTATCAAAGATGAGTGTAAAAAACACAAAAAACAGAGAAGAGGCGTTGGCGTCTCTATTTGGACCTTCTAAGACAGAGGTACCAACAGAATCATTAACTTACATTAGAAAAAACCCAAAGAGATTTGTTCAGAAAATTACTGAAATCTACGGTTTAAATTCAGTAGTTAAATGGGTAGGTGAAAAAGCGTAAGTAATAAACCTAAAATTAATTAAAAGGGTGGTAAGTTTTACCACCCTTTTATGTTTATAATAAAAAATAAAATATGAGTGATTTTAATGAATTAATTAACTCTACTAAACCTACGTTAGTAGACTTTTATGCTGACTGGTGTTCGCCATGCAAAATGATGTCCCCCATAATTGATGAGACTAAAAAAGATTTAGGTGGTAATGCAACAATATTAAAGGTGAATATTGATAATAACGCTTCGGTTGCAAATAAATATGGAATTAGAAGTATACCGACATTAGTATTGTTTAAAGAAGGTGAGATAGTTTGGAGACAGAGTGGTGTCCCAGCTAAAAACTTAATAGTGGAGACAGTTAGAAAATTTATATAAATATTTTAAATTAGATACTTATATTATAATAACATAAATAAAAAAAATATTATGGAAATTTTAAGTAAAGTAATTAACAGTAAATTTTTTATGTCAGGTGTGATAGGTGCTATTACCGTTGCATTGGTAATAAACGGTAGTACAAATTACGCTTGGTTTGCAGGTGGAGTGGGAATTAGACAATTCCTATTATCATTTAAATCGTAATAAAGTTTTTTAGTAAATATAAAAAAGCCCATATATTGTGGGTTTTTTTATGCCCTTAAGATATTTATAGATAATAATAATAACTAAAGTTTTTTAAATGAAGAAATTAATTAAATTTATTATGAAATTATTTAAGGATATGTTGACAGAAAATACTAAGTACTCTCAAGGTAGAGTTTATCTTTTAGTGGCTGTTATTACTTATTATGTGACATTAGGTGTCTTAATGGGTGCTGGGTTACACAAGTCTAACGAAGGAGATGGTTTAGACATGAGTAAATTTGAAATTATAATTGAGGCTCTTAAATTTGCTATGATGTTGTTTGGTGGTTATGTGTTTGGTGGTAAATTCGTTGATGTTATTAAAGTTGTTGGGGGTAAAAAAGATATTACGGATGAAAATTAGGTTAACAGAGAACCAATATAGAAGATTACTAAAAGAGAATGATACTGATTTTCTTAATGGTATGGCTAACTTTGCGGAAATAGGTAATAAAATTAATAAATTTATTGCTAGGTTGTTTATAACAATAGATGTTAATGAAAATTTCCCCAAAGGGATAATCGAACGGGATAGGGGATTAATTAAAAGTTTAGTAGAATATAGTGGTGGGTTTTCAAGGGAAGTTGCAACGCTTTTGGCGTATAATTATGTAAAATATCGTGATTTAATAGAAAAAGGTGAGGTAGAAGAATTAATTGGTTTACCTTTAGAATTTTATGGTGAATTTAGTTGGAATGGTACCATTCCTGTTATGGCGTTCATCAACGGACAAGTGTCTGGTGTGTATAGTGGGCACGCTACTTCTCCTGAAGAATTTTACGAAAAAATGTTGGAGGGTGACTATGAAGATGTAGCTGAAGAAGGGTATGATGTGGATTGGGATCACTCCTATGTAGATTGGGAAATTGATCATGATTGGGCAGGTGAATCTTTGGGAAATCAATTGGGGGAATTAGATAAAGATGACGTTATAGATGATATAGAACTAAAATGAAATTAAGATTAACAGAGGGTCAATATAAAAGATTATTATCTGAGGATAAAAGGGGTAGGTTTAATACTGTTACACCCCAAGTAATTAAGTTAATGGAGTTAATACATAAATTCCACAAGATATCCTCAAAAGAAGAAACAGTAAAATTTTTAATTAGAGATATGGGTCTCACTAATAATGGAGCGTTAACTATATGGAATAGTTGGGTTAAAGATTTTAGTTCGTTAGATATAGATTCATATAAAGACTTATTAGGTAAAGAATTGGAATTTAAGGGTGTATATACTGTAAGTGCCGATTTACCAGTTTATTTATGTGGAAGGGGACATTTACCTGGATATGTAACGGTAGAAGCATCTTCAGAGGAGGATGCGTTAGACAACCTACAAAGAGGTGAATATATTAGTATGGAAATAGACGAATATAGTAATGAGTGGAGAAACCCTGATTTGGATTACGATACTGAGGACGCTGATATAATGGAAGATATGGTGATAGAACATATTAATGATTATGGTATAGATGAAATAATAGATGATATAGAACTAAAATGAAAATAATAATAACAGAGGAACAATATAAAAGAATCCTTAAAGAAGGGATGTACATCGATGATAAAGGAGAACTTATGGATGATAGTGATGATAAACCTGTAGATAAATCTATTGATATACCCAATGGAACAGAGATAGTCGATGTTTTAATTTATGTGGGTACTGATGAGTTTGTGGTTCCTGGACATTATGGTGAGGCTGCGGTTTTAAAATGGTTTGGTGATACTGATGATGAGGGGGAAGGGGTTATAATAAGAGAAAATGTTGAAGAAGAAGGTAGTGTAGAAACGTTACATATGAAAGGTAAATTAGAGTGGAATGATAAGTATGATATCCATAACTTCTACCCTTACTACCCCAAAGAAGAAAAAGAAGAATCAACACCATTGGGTGAGAAGAATGTAGAGTATGTAATTACTTTTGGTCCTGATGATAATAAGATGCCGAAATGGATGAATAGATTAGGTAAATGGGTGGATGTTGATGATGAAACTTTTGAAGAGGGAGAAGATGTATATAACACTTGGGAAGAATGGGGTAATAGTCCTTATTTTTTAATTGATAGTGGTAAAGATAGGAGTGATGGTAAAGAAGGAGACTGGATAAAATCTTCAGCGATACACAGTACGACACATGGTGAAAACTATTTTAATCAATATGTTAAAAGAGAGGGTCCGATGAGAGTTAAAAGATATAGAAAATGAAAATAATATTAACAGAGAGTCAATATAAGAAGGTTTTACTAAAGGAATTTGGTGAAACTATTAGTACACCTAAAGAATGGTATGATCGTATCTTAGATTGGGTAGATAATAGAAAAGATTTAAGGTTTGACAACCACTCAGATGAAGTTGTCGCTTATGACAATAAAGGTGTTTACTTAGGTTACTACGATAAGGATCAAGAGTTTGGTTTTGTAGTTACCGAATATGGTATTGGTACAGATGATGAAGAGTTTATTGATGAGCAAGAAGGTGGTGAAGCACCTAGTGGGGGAAGTTCTACTAGATGGGAAGATATTGTTTCATTAACAAGAGGACCTGCTAATACATTAGATAATAGTCCATGGTCAGTATCCCCTAATAGGGGACCATCAAACCAATTAACCTAAGTTGTAATTATTTACCGCTACTAGTACTAGCTGGTTTAACTACTGGTTTCTTTTTTTTACACCCGCAACCCATGATTTATAATATTTTTTCTTTTATTATTTATAGATAAATATCCATAATTTTTAAAAATAGTAAACATTTAAGTCGATATTTATTAACTAAAGCGAAATAAAGAATTATTTACGTATTTTTTTTACCTTATTTTTTGGTAAGGAGTCTATCACCGAAACTAGTGAATCTATCTGATGTTCGTAATGATTTATTAAATCTATCTCCCTTTCTTTATAAAATAGTAATTTATTCATATATTTCCTAACCTTCATATCGAGTAAACTATTTAATTCCATAAGTTCTCGTTCCCTTTTATCGTTAATATACTCTAATTTATCTATCTTTACCTTGTTCTTTAGAGATAACTCTTTTAATTCCTTATTAGACTCAACCAAACTCTTTTCTTTATCTAATTTATCGTTTAATTTTTTGTTGATATTGTTAATTGTATTTTGTTCATTAACAATTGTGTGTTCTAAAGAATCGACAAATCCTTTCTGTTTTATTTGATGTTCCTTTATCTTGTCGATTTTTTTATCTGCAACTGATAAAATACTATCCGTTTTACTAACAATCTCAGTGTGGTGATTAGTATTTTCACATTCATCTTCTATTAATGATTCTTTTGTAGGTGTCTTTCCACAAGAAACCATCAGTATTAATATTACTATTGATTTAAACCTAAACATTCTAATAATTTTTCATTCATCTTATCTAATTTCTCTTCCAACCTAAACTCATCAGATTCTAACTTTTCAATCCTCTCCTTATGTTCTACTAATTGTTGGCTATGTACCATTTTATTATCTACATAAAGATAACCAACAACCATTATTAATACAAATGATATTGCAGTTATTGGATTTTTCCTAAATTGATCGAAAGATACTGGTAATTTCATAATTTTTTTATAATAAATATTATTTTTTTCCCTAAAAATTTGTTTATTTGAAATAAATGACATATATTTGTAAAAAACAATTATTATGAACGTAGATTTTTTAAAAGAAGTATTATCATTACCCTCAATATCGGGTAACGAATCTATGGTAAGAGATTACATTTTAGAGTTCGCTAAGGATAATGAGATAGAATCCTATGTAGATAAGAAAGGTAATGTATACCTAACTAAAGGTAGAGATAGAGTAACTTTAGGTGAATACTACCCTTGTGTTGTATCACATATAGATACTGTACACCGTTCACATATAGATTTAATTGAAAATAAGAAAAGATTAGATATAGTTGAGAGTGTATATGAAGTAGATGATGAAACCAACCAATCAATATTAACGGCTAAATTACCGGGGACATCAACCCAAACAGGTATTGGTGGTGATGATAAGTGTGGTGTATTTGTTTGTCTTTCCCTCTTTTTAGAAATGGATATACTAAAAGGGGCATTTTTCGTTGAGGAAGAGATTGGTATGTTAGGGTCTAAAGAAGCTGATCCAGAATTTTTTAAAAATGTGGGGTATGCGATACAATTCGATGCACCATCCGCTAATTGGATTACTGAGGTATGTAGTGGTGTCATTATTTTTGATTCTGAATTTAAAGATAAAATAAAGACAGTGTTAAGTGAGGGTGGTTATACTAACTTTAGTAATGACCCTTTCACTGACGTAAATCAGTTGTCTCAGAAATTTGACTTTAACTGTCTAAATTTAGGTTGTGGGTACTACCAACAACACAGAGATAGTGAATATGTTGTCGTAGAAGAAGTAAAGAAGTCTTTACATATGGGTATTAAATTAATACTCCATTTAGGTGTTGCAGATTACTTAAGAAAGGATAAAAAAGTCCCTAAACAAATTATTAGTGAATCTTATACATATGGAGAAACGGATGATTCTTATGAGTTATATGGTGATGAAAAAACTTATAGTGAAATTAGTGGAAGTATTACTGATTTAGTTGTTAGTATGTATGAAAAAGGTTATGGTAACGAAGATATTGAGGTTGAAGTCTCAAAGTATTTAATAGATAATGATATATATGTTTGATTATAATTTTGATAAAATAAAAAAGATTGTACTGATAACGATATTATCAGTTTCTATGTTTAAGTTAATATTGTTGGTATTTCCAACACTAACATATATTGTAGTAATTTTGGGTATATTAATACCGATGTATTTTTTGTATAAAAGTAAAAAAGAAGAAAATGAGTAAAAACACATATCAAATAAGGAAAACTATAGTGGAAAAAAATATCTCTACATTAATGAATGATAGTTTAGGTGTTGTATTGGAATTTAATAATTTTGATGAGGTATCTAAAATATGTGAGATAATGAATTCAAATTCCGATAGTAATTGTAAATATGAAATAGTTGTAATAACTAATAGAAAGAAAAATGGGTAATATTTTAAAAGATAAAGACATTGTTAGTAAAGTTCTCAATATATTAAATGAGCTATGTACAATACCTGATAATGGTTTTTTAGCTGGTGGTGCAGTTGCCAACACTTTATTATCTATGAAATATGATGATACGTACCCTATTAATGACTTAGATATTTTCATAGAGTCGGAAGAAAAGGATGATCCATTTGATATGGAATACAGATCATCAATGGCACCTACAAGGACACAAGAATTAACAATACTGAGTGGTTACTATGAAGGTGAGTTAAGTTATGATCATGGTAGTAACTATAGAATTTTAGAGGTTGAACGAGATGGTTTATTAAATTGGATAACTATTAGTAGAGTTAGTGATAGAAGTAATCTAAGAAATTATAGTTATATATTAAACGGTTTCGACTTTAACTGTTGTCAAGTTGGTATAGATTTAAAAACAAATGAATTGCACTATACTGAAGAGTTTGAGGAATTTTTAAATACTAAACAATTAGATGTTACAGCAATTTATACACCAGCACATACTGCAATCAGATTATTTAAGAAGAAAAAAGAATTAAATTGTTACTGTGATGTAGAAAAGTGTATGGAATTACTTTCACAACCTTTAATAAGAGAAACTAGGGTTCGATTACATTCTAGATATTTTGGTACTTATTTCAGTCACAAATATAAGTCTATGTTTTTAGAACATTATGGAGATATTAAACCTTTTTTTAGTATGGTTAGTTTTTTTGATGATAAAAAAGAAATGTGGGACGTATCAAATAATAATAACACTAGAGTTTCTTTAGATAGATATCATGTTACTAATTGGTTGGATCCTCAAAAGACTATCCCTATAGAATTGTTACAAAAATGGGAAACCTATAATGATATAATGTGGACATTGGTACCTATTAAATATAATACTCCTAATGTGAGAATTAAAGAGATATTATCTTCTGTGGAATATAATCCACTAACATTTATGAGTTCTTATAAATTAATTAATGGTAAAATTAAAAATAATATAATAAATAAATGTGAGATAGTTTTAAGGAAAGGTAAGTACACTAAATTACTCACTCTTTTAAATCCTTACTATTGTGACTGTGATTTTTCTTTGACACATATAAATGATGTTGAAGGATTCGTGTCTAAATATAGTCAACTGTTAAACATTATCGTTAAATTTAAAATAAATTTACAAGAATGTGTTGAACTGATTAAAGTAATTAAAAGGGTTATATCTGTTGAAGGTGATTGGATTGAAATTAAGTTGATGGAAATCTTAGGTAATTGGAATGTGATGATTAAACCGACATATGAAAATTTAACTAACTCATTAAAGACTTATAAGATTGAGATGTCTAAACCATTGGTAGATGAGATAAAATTTCTTAGTCAGATTAAACTACCAAAAGATGTTTTAATAAAAGAATTAGTTAGTGAATTAGAAATACATTGGGCTGGTAATAAATTGAAAAATTGTCTTAATAATCCGGGACAGAATTATATTGAAAGAATAAAAAGTGGTGAGGTTAAAGTGATTATTATATCAACACCTAATAGTATTTCTGCTTTAGAATTACATGTTAAAACTGACGATATTAAATATGAGGAAAAACAATTATTATCTATATGTAATAAACAATCGAGTCATTATCATAGAATAATCGCAGATATAGTAAAGGCAGAATTAAATTCTAACTTATTAAAAACTCAATATAATAAAAGGTTGGATCTGTATAGAGATGTGTCTTTATTAAATAGAGGGTTATTAGTGAGTGCTGAAGATAAGAAGGTTGATGGTGATGTAGGTGAAGTTTTACTAAGAGAAGTAGTATTACAAAACCCCGAAGTGGTTATAGAAGTTAACGACGAAGATATATTTTAATTAATCGGGTTCACCTAAAGATTTATTAATCTCATATAACCCTAAAGTGTTATTACCAATAATTTTTAAGTTATCAATTATCTCTTTAAATTTATTTTCCTCTTCTCTTTGTTCAGTAACAAACCACTGTAAGAAATTTTCAGTAGTATAATCACCCACTTCTTTACATTTTGAGAGTATTTTGTTGACTGATTTAGTAACACTTCTTTCACTCATTAATGAGTCTTCAAATAAACAAAGAATATCAAAAACCCCTTCATCTTCTTCTAAAAAATTATAGTTAGGTATAACTGGTTCACACTCTTGTTCTTTTAAATATTCAAATAACATAATCATATGTTCCCTTTCTTCGTTAGATTGGTTAAGGAAAAATTTAGATATACCGGAGTAATTATTTTTATTGAATTCTACTGATAACTTTAAATAGTAGAAAGAAGCTCTATTTTCTAACCATATTTGATCGTTTAATAATTCTATTACCTCTTTGTTTAACATATTTTTAATTTTCTGAATTGTATTTTTTTTGTAAATACTTAGCTTTATTTATTTCTTCTCTTCTTTTTACAGATTTTTTAGTGTGTTCTTTTCTATCCCTACAATCTTTTAGGTTTTTTGTTTTTATAAACTTCCTTTTAAGTTCTTTTAATGCTCTTTCTATTTTATTATCTTTGATTTTTATTTTTAACATGATATTTTTTTTTAAATAAATATGTATTTAAGGTAAAATATAATATTTATTACTATAATAGTAAATGATAGTGGTTTTAAATTTTAAAAATATACTTACTGAAGATAGTTTCCCTAGTATGGTAGGTGATAAACTTAACCCTAGAGAAGAAAAAGTTCTAAAAATTATTCATGATAATGTTTTAGTCCCTTATTATAGTATTGAATTTAATTTACCTACTGAGATAGTTGACTTAAGAGAATTTATTCCTTTATTTGTAGAAATATATGAGTTCTTAAAAAATGTGATGATGTTTGATAATGAAACAACTTCACATTTATTCTATTTATTTGTTTTAAATTATAATAAAGAGGGTGAGTATAAAGACATTGAAAATGTTAGGGTTGGGTTGACATATGAAGAACAAATGGAAATGTTTGGAGAAAAAGTGATGTTTTTATCGGAACATTTTGGAACTTTACCATTTTTAATTGATCGTATGGAATATGATACTTACGGTATACCAACATACAATATTACTACAATAGATGAGACTTATGCTTTTGGTAATCAAAAACAGTTAGATGAGGCGATAAAAGTTTATATTGACGATAGATGGTACTCCGAAGAAGACGTATTCTTCACCTTTGGTGTTGAAACATATCTATCATATTGTTCTGTTAGTGATACAGATAAGAGAATAGTATCAGGTGAAGAAGCTAATCATTATGAATCTGATATGTTTGATGAAGAAATTATTGACTTTCTTTCCCATAATGGGTCCAGAGTTAACTATGAATTAGTGAAGGAATATAAAGAAATGGAAGCTGAATGGGGTAAATTGACATCCTCAGAAGACGGTGAACAATATAAAATTAGGATGAGTGAAATTGTTGAGGAGGGTAGAGAAAATGTGAGAGAGATAATTTATGATGATACATACAATAGATTGGAAAACGATTTATCAGAATATTTAGAAGAACTAGGTTACGTAAGTGGTCATCGAGATGCTTTTAAAAATTTACCCCCTTGGGTGCAATTTTCTTGGGAAGAATTTAATGATGATGAATTTGATAATTTTGAAATTTGGCAATTATCACCATATGAAAACGTTGATGAAGCTTATTTAGATAATGGTGATATTTATTATATAATACAAGTAGACTATTAGGATGAAACTATATAATATTATACAAGAACAAGAGGAAGAAGAAACCCCTAAAAAGATTAGGGAAATAACCCAATTCCATAAAAAGATGTTGAATGCGTTATCTAGAATGGGTGTGGATGATGATAGTTATCCGGATATTTGGCGTGAGGTTAGGGATGTTTTTCAGATTGATGATGATGATTTGGCACAAGAAATAAGTTTTTTATATTACGAGTTTAGTGACCAAGTATTCGATGAAGACGAAAAAGATGGTTATAAAGATTTACCATTAGATGCGTTATCTGAATTTAACGAAATTGGAGATTTCCCAAATAAGGAAATAGCGTTATCAAATGAATTAGGTGTACCACCTTTTCTATTAGAAGAAGATGGTTGGAATAGTTATGGTTTAGAAGTGTATGAGGATTTAACTGATGGTTCTAAATATTCGGTAGGTACTGATGACGAAGCTAATGAAGCTATGGTTGAATGGGCTGAAGAATATTATAATAATGAGGGTATAGAATATATGGATAGGTATTATTTGGATGATTTTATAGAGTTGAATGATATTAGTACTTTTGTAGATGAAGAAGTAGATTATCGTTTAGGTGATATGAGTGACAATGATATCATTGAAGGTGCTGGATACGATAAAGATGATATGGAGAATAAAAAAGAATTGTTATCGTCTAAAACTGAAGAACTCAGTGATGATATGGAAACTATTTTAAACGAAGTAGAAGAATTACAGGTAGAATTGGATGATATGGAGGCGGAAGATGAAGACGCTTATGAAACAAGTGAATATCAAGATATAGTTGATCAACAAGATGAATTAAAAGAACAGTGGGAAGGGAAAGAATCTGAAATAGATGATTTAGAATCACAGATCAGTGATTTGGAATATGAAATTGAAAATGTTTTAGATACTGCCAGAGAAGAACTTAAAGATGAAATGGAATCAGATTTAACTAGTGACATTGAAAATGAAGGTGTGGACTATTTCATTGATAATTTAGGGTATAGTTTATCGGATGCTATTAATTCTTTTTGTTATTTCGATGAGTCAGGTTTTATCACATCTTTAGCTGAAAATGAGGATCGAGGACTTATGGCTTTTCATGATCATGTGGAAATGTACTCACAAGTGAATGGTATCGAATATTATATGTATAGGATAGAGTGAATAAAAAATTATGAAAATAAAACTAACAGAAAAACAATACCAAAAACTATTAAATGAAATGAGATTTGATGGTAAATCTACTGGTTTATTCAGTAGTGAAGAACCTCAACCAATTAATGAGTTTGGTGAAAAATTTAAAGAGGGTTGGTCAAAATTTATATCTGCTGCTAAAAGAGAAGGTAAAGAAACTGCAATTGCTGCGGAGATTCTAAAAAGAATGGTTACCGGAAAAGAAGTGTCTAATAATGAAAAAAAATTCCTTAAAAATCAATCAATAGATTTATTAAAAATAGTTGGTGTAGTAGGTTTAGGTGCAGTATCCTCAGTTATACCAGTGGCTTTAGAAAAAATGTTAAATAAAAAGGACATTTCCATAATGCCCACCAAACAAGACATACCTAACGAAGACCCAGAAACGGGTGAGGATTTAACTGAAGGTAAAAAGAAGAAAAAAAAATCTAAAAAGAAAAAGAGTACTACTCTTTGTGTTAGAGGTAAGAATGCTGCCAAAGCTAAATATGATGTTTATCCATCTGCCTATGCTAATGGATATGCAGTACAGGTGTGTAAAGGTAAGATAAAAGGTTTAGATGGCACTAAAAAATGTAGTGGTAGTTATTGTAGTGGTAAAAAGAATGAATCTTGGTCACCTGAATTGGAACAAGATTTAGAAGCTTTTCACGATATAAAAATACATGAGGATTTAGCTACTTGGTTTGGTACTAAGAAAAAGAAAAAAGGTTCTAAACAACCACAAGGACCTTGGGTAAATATCTGTAAAAAGAAAAAGGGTGGTGGTCACCCAGCTTGTGGGAGAGATGATTCTGATAAAGGTGGTTATCCTGTTTGTAGGGCTAAAAGTGTTGCATCTAATATGACACAAGAAAAGAAAGACTCTGCGTGTAGACGTAAAAGAGATAAAGAAAAAAATGATGGTAAATCAGGTAAGGGACAATCTCCTAGCCCAATTAAAGTAAAAGGGTATAAACCAAAAAAGAGAAAATCTAAAAAGAATGAATCGGTAAACATTAATAGAATGATGATTACTGAAAATAGAACTATTATAAGTGAAGGGTTAAGATATCATTTAGATAATCAGTTACCTTTGGTTGAGAACATTTATAGGTATGGTAGTGAGTCTTATTTTAATTTAATTGATGAAGTTAGAAAACTTCATACCGAAGGTAAAGTTGATTTATCTTATTTAGATGAAGAATTGATTAAAACTGATGTTGGTGAGAAAACAATATTCGAAGGTAAGGAAGTTCGGTTAAACTTCCCAATGGAAGAGGTTATACTTTATGAAGCTGAACACAATGGGAGAGAAGTGTCACTAAACTCACCAAAGAAAACAGGTTCTAAAAATTATGTTTATGTTACTGGTTGTCTAAAAGACAAAAGTAAGGTTAAGAAAATTACTTATGGTTCAGCAATGAAGGATAAGCTTAAAGATTCAGACAGAAGAAAATCATTCGCAGCTAGACATGGATGTGAAGGTTTATCATTGAAAGATAAATGTACGAAGAAATATTGGAGCTGCCGTAAACCCAGAGATTTTGGGGGTGTTACTGGTAGTAATTCTTGGTGGTAGTAAAAAACAAAAGTTATGGAAAATTTAATTAAAAAAATATTAAAAGAAGATTTAGGGTATTGGGGTGTCGAAGACAATAAAATGGGTCCTAAGTTAGATGAAGATTCTAAGGGTGAAAATTATATGTTTTTTAGTAATCTCAAACAAATGAGAAGACAATTAGATATTATGATTAATGAGTTTGATGTTAATATGGTTAACAACACATTAAACAATGGGCATGATTGGGCTGACGATAAAATAAGTGAATCTAAAACAAATATTGATAGTGTATTTGATTTCTTTATGAATAAAAAAACTGACAGTGAAGAGGAATTTACTGAAGATGATGACTATGATGAGGAATTTATTGAAGATGATGACTATGATGAGGAATTTCCTGTAGATGATGATTACGATGATACAGAAGATTACTATAATACCCACGATAAGTATGGTAACCGTTTTAATCCATACCCAAAGTAATAAAAAATAAAAGATATGGGAAGATTAGATAGAAAGAAAAGATTAATTATTGAAAGATCTAACAAAAGAATGTTAGGTGAAGCTGAGATGAGTTGTCCTGAAGCGACAAAAGATAGTAAATTAAATACTAAGAATAAAAATAAGATTGCGGAAAATAATCAGTATGGTTTACCTACAGAGGGTGCAAAAGAAAAGGGGCAAAGTTGTGGTAACTGTGTTGCTTTCGACACTTCAGAAAGAATGAAAGATTGTATGGACAACCAGAATGGAGAAGTGGGGTACTGTTGGATGCATCACTTTATGTGTTCAGCTAAAAAATGGTGTGACACTTGGGTTGAAGGTGGTCCGATAACTTCCGATAAAGAGTCTTATGATAAACAAGCGGGGTAAAATGGAATGTGGTAATTGTTCTTGGAGTTGGGATTTAGAATCTGATGATGATAAACCATATCTATGTCACAAATGTGGGTATGATTCCAAATTAGGTGATTTTGATATGGAGTCACTACATCAATGGGAAAAAGATAATAATCACCCATTCGATGAATACATAGAAGAAGGGTACCACATTAGAACATTCTCAAAAGATGTAGATGATATGGAACTAGTGTGGCACAGAGACAGAGAAGATAGAGTCGTAGAATCTGTAGATGAAACCGATTGGATGATCCAGATAGATAATGAGATACCAAAGGTATTATCAGAAAAAACATTTATACCTAAAGGTGTTTACCATAGGGTAATAAAAGGAACTGATGATCTAACAGTAAGAGTGAAAAAACTGGTATAATGAAATTTAGACATATATTAAACGAAGAAAACGTAACTGTTAAGTTAAATAGATTTGAAATGAGGTCTTTGGGATATATGTGCGAAGAACAATTAAACCCTAAAAATATTGATGATATTTACAACTTTATAAAAGAAAATTTATTTTTAAAAAATGAGGAAGAAATAGTTAAGTTAATTAAGTTATATAGTCACTTATTTTCTTCTGAAGATGTTGAAAGTGGTGTGTGTAATAATATTAAAGATACGATAGACTTACCTAATGATAATTATGACATCGAACCTTTAATATTATCACAGTTCTTAGGTGTTGACCCCTTTTTATTTGAAGAAGTTGACCATGGTGGTGATGGTTATTTACCCGAATATAGAAGTATATTAGATGATATATATTATTCGGTTGGTAATTATCGTGTGTCTAGAATGGCTGCGAGACAACGGATTCGTGATATCATAGAAAGTGAAGGGTATTCTTATTTTAATAATGATGATTTATTAGAAGATTATATTGAAGTTGATGATATAACAGCTAGGTATAATGCTGAGGAACGAGCAAAAGAGGATACACTTCATTATGAAGAAGAAGAGTTAAGGGAAAAGATTTATGTTGCTGATGAATATGAATCATTATCTGATGATAGAGAATACGAAAAAGAAGAAAGGAAATCAAAAATTAGTGAATATAAAATAGTTAGATTTAAATTGGAGAAATTAGAAAAGGAAAAAAAGATAATTGAACGGGAGATTGAAACGTTAGGATATTCATTAGATTATGATTATGATGATGATGGTGATTATAGTGAAATGTATAACATAGACATAGAAGAAATGTCAGATAGTTTAAATGAGTTAGATACTATTATTTATGAAAACCTTTCTTATCTTAATCAGTTAGAAAGTGAAATAGGTTCTATAGAAAAAAATATTGAGGAGACAAGTAAATTAATGAGAAATTTCGAAGGTGAAGAATTAAATGAATTGGCTATCGAAATCCTTAGTGAAGACTATTTAACAGAATATACGAATGACCCTATGTCGTATATAGAATCATCTGGTTTATCCATAGAAGAAGCGGAAGCTGAAGGTATGATTACAATTGATGAAGAAGATGTGATAACAGGTTTTATAAATAGAGAAGGTGTAGATTGTATTTTAGGTGGATGTTATGGTTATACATTATATTTTAAGGGTGAGTCATACAATATATTTAGGGTATAATAATTGACTTTTTATTAGTAATTGACTATATTTGTTTAAAAAAATAAATGAATAAGAAAGAAAGAGTACATCACCCCACCCATTATAATAGAGGTGTAGAAATGTGGGACTACGCTCATTCCCATAACTTAGATTTCTTTGAGGGTAACATTGTTAAATATGTTACAAGATGGAAAGATAAAAACGGAATCGAAGATTTAAAAAAAGCTAAAAACTATCTAGATAAATTAATCGAACTCAATGAAAGTAATAATAGCGGGAAGTAGAGATTTTAATGATTATACTTCATTAAAAAATAAAATGGATATCATTTTAAAAAATCAAAAAGACGTAACAATTGTTTCGGGAACCGCCAGAGGTGCGGATAAACTTGGAGAAAGGTATGCCGGAGAAAACCATCATAAAGTGGAAAAATACGTACCGATGTGGGATATATACGGCAAAAAAGCTGGTTATATGAGAAATGAAGAGATGGCTAAAGTTGCAGATGCTTTAGTTGTTTTTTGGGATGGTAAGAGTAAAGGTACCAAACACATGATAGACATTGGTAAAAAATTTAAACTTAAAATTAGGGTTATTAAATTTTAAAATATTTTTCTACATATTTAAATGTATGGAAAAATATGTAATAGATGAAATTTTAGAGGTTTTATGTGACACAGATAAAATTTTAACAGTTAAGTTTAAAATAGGTGAGGATGATATTACAACTCATAGGGAAATAGTAGATAGCGAATATTATTCATGGTGTGAAGAGAACTACTTCAACGAAAATGAAATGGATGATGAGTTGGATGAGTATGAGGAAGAAGGGTATTATGGTTTTAGGTTTGATATGGGTATATGGGAAAGTAAATATAGTGATTCTGATTTAGTGATGGAATACGTTTATGAAAGTTATCCCCATCTAAGTGATTTACCTAATAATAAGAACTAATGGTTATTTAACCAAATTCACCTCTATTGATACTCCGTTATCTTTACCCCATTTTTCGAAAGAAGTGGCGTGTGGTTCTCTATCCTCCCACATCTCTATAGAAGATACGTTAGGGTATTTATTTAATAAACTGATAATAGTGTGTAGTTTACTACCTAAAGTGTCTCCAGTCTCCTTATAATGGTACTCATCAAAAACAATGTTATGTGTCATCAGTAGTTCTATTACTTGATCGTGATGGTGAGGTAATCTACCAGTTAACATAATAACTAATGTATTTGGATTACCCATTTCCTTTAAATAATCAGTAACCGTACTTTCTATTGGTTCGATATTAAAAACAGCGTCATCCAGAGATTCTGGTTTACTCCACCACCCTATATGTGGGTAATCTTTATCATAAAAATTTTCCCACTCTTTTTTCCCATCTTCTGGGTGTGGTGTTCTCATTAATGTACCATCGAAATCAAATATAGATATCTTAGTAATATCTTCTACAGATTCTTTTAACAATCTTTTACTATATTTAACACTTTCATTCAAATCTAATACACCACCTAAAGCCCAATCAGATAAATTTTCTAATGGTATAATATGTACCCTATCTTTATAACGTATTTTTATTTTATCGTTTTTATAATCTATGTCCCCATCATTAAACGATGTGTTACCATCTTTTGATATCCTCCTATTATATGATGTTTTAAACCCTAAATCTTTAAATATTTTTTCCCACTTTTCTCTTTTAATGAGTAATTTAACTAAATCGATATCACCATCTTCAGTAATTTTACCTATTACTCTTTCGATAGAATCATTTAAATCACTTATAATAGTTTCATCACCTTCATTATCTAACCATGTGTTGTGATAATAATCATCAAGATTAATTTCAGGTTGTACTTCTATATCTTTTAAATCGGAAAAGTTAACCATTTCATTATCTTTTATAAAATATAGTAAATCATCATATCCGATAGAGATACACATATCCGTTTCATAACAAGTACAATTACTACTAGGTTGATACTTCGCTTCATCATTGTACATTTCCCTAACAGAGTCTTGTCTACTTCTACCAACTTCCATAGATAAGGA